>ENA-UERG01000057-UERG01000057.1-human-gut-metagenome-genome-assembly--contig:-NODE-57-length-91321-cov-12.501688_pt1 | contig 91321 bp, 72 predicted proteins | sample MGYA00242954_ERZ507954 | MGnify/ENA primary metagenome ERZ507954 (study PRJEB26167, sample SAMN06115478) | human gut metagenome | host: Homo sapiens | place: China:Sichuan | collected 2015-01-21...
TGTTTTTTTTGCTGAAATATAAGTTGCATCCAGAACCATCATCTTTCAACTTTTTCTTTTCCTATGGGATGGCTGTGAAAAAATATACGCTTCCGGGTTGAAAAAAACAGGAAACAGGTGTAATCTACACGCATGATTACAATATTGCTTAAAGAAACCTAACCAAAAGCGAGAGTGCCGTTGTAAAATGAAAAAATTGTTTGTGACGATTTTGCTGGCGCTCGTGGCTGCATCGTTTTTCACGATGTACACCAGCCGCGATCAGAGTTCGGATGTCCCGGTAATCACCTGGCGTACCGACGCAAATCCGCAGCGCGAGGAGCAGATCATGCTGTTCCGCGAATGGCTGGTTGCCAATGGGCATGTGCGGAAGGATAAAAACGGCAATGTCGTCAATTACACCCAGAAGGAGGCCGACGCGCTGAACAAGGCGTACGGTACGGCCGGCAAGCCGCTCGACCCGTCCAGTCCGCACTACGTGAAGGCCGGTACGCCGAAGCCGAACGGCGACGTCGCGCTCGAAACCGCGAATAACCAGAGCACGCTCATCCAGGCGGTTTCCGGCATGGCCGGCGATATTTTCGACACCTTCGACGTCCTGGGCTACCAGCAGCTCGGCGTCGCGCTCGACATCACCGAAGACGCCGAAAAGAATGGATACGGCCTCGATACGACCTATCCCGGCATGGCCGGGCTGCTGACCGGCATGGACGGGAGGCAGTATGCGTATCCCTGCAACGGCGCGAGCGTTTCGATGTGGATCAACCTTTCGACGCTCGAGAAATACGGTTTCAAGCGGCCGCCGCTCGAGTGGACGCCGGAAGAGTTCGAAGCGATGGGCAAGGAGTACGTCAAGCGGGCCAACGAAGGGCTGCCGCGGCAGGAATACTTTTTCATCCAGGCGCTGGACAGCGGCTGGGGCGTCAATATGGCGATGTGCATCGCGCGCAGCAAGGGGTGGGACATCTACAATGAAACCCTGACCCGCAGCGTTGCGGACAACGAGCCGCTGAAGCATGCGATCAAGCTCTTCCATAAATGGACCTATGTCGACCGCATCGCTCCGACTGCGGCGGACGTCGCTTCGATGAATACCGACGCCGGCTACGGCGGCGCCGACTTCTCGAATTTCATCTCCGGCAAGTACGCGATGATCGTCATGGGCCGCTACTGCCTGATCCGCTTCCGTGAAGTTCAGCAGCAGAAGGATATGACGATTCAGTTCGCGGTGAGCCAGCTGCCGATGTACGACTATAAGAACCACCCGATTACGGTCCGCGCGGCGATGCCGTACCGCGGCAGCAAGCATCCGGAGCTCGCGAAGCTCTTCCTGCAGTTCCTCGCCAGCAAGCCGTACAACCAGTACATCGTCGACGGCGCGGACGGCCTGCCGCCGAACCCCGGGATCGTCGAGCAGGAGATGAAGGACATCCAGATTCAGCGTCCGAACGAACGCGACTGCAGCGAACTTGAATCCTCCTGGGCCCGCACGATCGCGCTGCCCTCCTTCTACAGCCCGTATGTGAAGGCCGGTTCGACGAACTGGCTGCAGAACGGCATCAACCGCTTCTTCAACAACCGCAGTTCGCTCGACGATGCGCTGAAGTACATCCAGGATCGCTACAATCAGGAGATCGAAATCTCCAAGAACGCGAATCCGGCCATGATGGAAGCCTGGAAGAAGGACTGGGCCCTTCAGGAAAAGATCGACGCCTGCAAGAAGGAAGGAAAGAAGATCCCCGTCGAATGGATCAAGAATCCTTTCTATGTCAAGTATTATCGTGATAGGGGAATGCTGGATGAAACCGGAACGGCTGGAGGAGTCAAGTAAAAAATGGCTATGACAAAGAAAGATATCAAGGAACTTGCGATCGGAGTCGGTTTCCTGCTTCCGAATATTCTCGGTTTTCTCGCCTTCACGGTGATTCCGCTGGTGATGAGCATCTATATGGCCTTCACCGACTGGAATCTGGAAATGCACAACTATTTCCGTTCCGAGCCGATCACCTTCGTCTGGTTTGAAAACTTCACCCGGCTCTTTTCCGACCCGGACTTCCCGCAGTATTTCGGCAACACCTTCTTCATGATGATCGGCATTCCGTTCGGCGTGGCCGGCAGTCTGGTCGCCGCGCTCCTGCTGAACATGGAATTCGTGAAAGGCGACGGCAAGAAGAAGCTCATGATCACGATGATCCTGACCGCCGTCATGGTCGCCTGCTTCGGACTGCTCGCCGTGCTCGGTCTCGGCGGCACCGGTATGACGATCCTGATGGTTTCGCTGCTCGGCGGCGTCTTCATCATCGGCTCGATCGGCGGCAAGACCGTCTACCGCACGCTGTTTTACTTCCCGTACTTCACGGCGGGCGTAGCGACCTTCATCCTCTGGAAAAAGCTTTACAATCCGCTGAACGGCCCGATCAACAATGCGTTGCGCCCGCTGCTTGACGCACTGACTCCGGTGGCCGTCATGATCAGTCCGGCCTGCCAGACGATCGGCATCGTGATCCTCGTGCTGGTCGGCCTTCTCTATCTCCACATGGTGCGCCGCAAGCTGCGGCTCTGGCGGGACGGCGAGTCCGGCACCGTCAGCTGCTATCTGGCGATGATTCTGCTTTCGCTGCCGCTGATTTTCTGCTGGAGCTGGGTCTCGCCGACCTGGATGCACGTGGTGATGAATACGCCGGAGATGAAGGAGATCGCGAATGCGTCGCAGGAGTTGTCGTTCCTGAGCCGCGACGCGAAATGGACGCTGCTGCTGATGCTGGTCTTCCTCGGCATCGGGTGGGGGCGTTTCCTCTACACGGTTTACATTGCGAAGCGCAAATACAAGTGCATCGCCGACCGGGGGATCGGCGACTCGGCGATCGTCGACGGTTCGGCGATGGTGCTGAATATGGCGCTGGTCGGCCTCTGCTGCGTCTTCTGGCTGCTGCCGGAAATGGCCGCCGCCGAGGAGGGGCTTCAGCCGCCGCAGTGGATCTCGGATTACTACTGGGCCAAGCCTTCGCTGCTGATCATGGGCTTCTGGGGGGCGATCGGTTCGAACAACATGCTGCTTTACCTCGCCGGTCTCTCCGGCGTGCCGCAGGAGCTTTATGAAGCGGCGGACATCGACGGCGCGAGTCCGTGGCAGCGTTTCTGGAACATCACCTGGCCGCAGCTGGCCAACGTGACCTTCTTCATCATGGTCATGGCGGTGATCGGCGGCCTGCAGGGCGGCTTCGACATGGCGCGCGTGATGACGGAAGGCGGGCCGGCCGGTTCGACCACGACGCTGGCCTACTACATCTACACGCAGGGCTTCAATACCGGCCGCCTCGGCTATGCATCGGCAGTTTCCTGGCTGCTGTTTGTGATGGTCTTTGTGGTGACCATGTTCAACTGGAAGTTCGGCAACCGTTATACGAACGAGTAAGGAAGGCTACTCTATCATGCAGGAAAAAAATAAATTCTGGGGCGGTTTCGCCAAACTGGTTTCGTTGAATGTCGTTTTGACTCTGATGGCGGTGCTGCTGGTACTGCCGTTCACCTGGATGGTTCTCGCGAGTCTGAAGGTGCTGGACGAGATCGGCTACGATTCGTGGCTGCCGGAGGTCTGTCAGTGGCACAACTACCGCGACGTGTTCACCATGAAGGGCATCTTCTTCGGCCGCTGGTACTGGAACACGGTGTTCACCTCGTGCTGGATCACCTTCCTTCAGGTGTTCACCAGCAGTCTGGCCGCCTTCAGTTTCTCCCGGCTCCGCTGGAAGGGGCGCGATCAGGTCTTCTTCCTTTATCTGGCCACGATGATGCTGCCGGGCCTCGTGATGATGATTCCGAACTATCAGAACATGATTCTGCTCGGTCTGGTCGACTCCTATACGGGGCTGATCCTGCCGGCCGCGTTCTCGGCCTTCGGCACCTTCCTGATGCGCCAGTTCATGATGAACATTCCGAAGTCGCTCGACGAGGCGGCGGAGATCGACGGCGCGACGAAGTGGCAGCTTTACTGGGATGTCGTGCTTCCGCTGGCGCGTCCGGCGCTGGTCACGCTGACCATCTTCACCTTCATCGGCAGCTACAACAACCTGTTCTGGCCGCTGGTGCTGATGAAGACGCCGGACAAATACACGCTGCCGATCGGCATGCTGGCCTTCCAGTCTTCGCAGGGGCAGCAGACCAACCTGCTGATGGCCGCGGTCGCCATGAGCGTGATCCCGATGATCATCATCTTCGTGCTGATGCAGAAGCAGCTGGTCAAGGGCATCATGCTGGGCGGCGTCAAGGGCTGAAAAGGGACGCTTTCCGAAAGCGGGGGAATGCTCCTCCGCTTTTTTTGTGCCGTTTTTCGGGAGAGAATGGGTTGCGGATTTGCAAAAGCGGATTCCGGGCGTTATGGTTATGCCGTATCATGTCATGGCCGGTTCGGGAAAAGGGGGGACGATGCGCATTCGAATGGGAATTCTGGCTGCCTGCTTTTGCTGGCTTGGCGCTCTTTCCGCGGCAGCGGAATTGAGCCGTTATGTGCCGGAAGAGGCTTTTCTTGCGGTGAAGGCCGACGGCCCGCGCATCTGGCGGCTGCCGCAGGCGCGGCGGCTGCTCGGCCTGGTCGAGGCGGCGAATCCGAAAGTGGAGCAGGTCCTGATGGGGGATTTCGCTTCGGCCGCAACTGCGGATTACCTGGCTTTTGCGGTTTCCGGCGAGGTGCGGATTTTGATCCGTCCGGCGGATGGGGAACCGGAAAAGCTGTTCCGGAGCAGGTGCGAGTGGATCCGGTCGAATTACGGCGACCGGATCAGGGACGAGGGCGAGGCGCCGTTTCCGTATATCGGCGTGGACGGCGGGAGGCTGATGCTTGCCGGCGATCATCTGGAGTGGGTATTCCGGGAGTTCCCGGAAGATGCCGAACCGGCACTGCCGGTGAAGGATTCGCCGCTCGGAAAACGGCTCGCCGCCGGAGCCGAACCGCTGAAACTGATCGTGACCGACCGGGTCAGGAGTGCGGCCGGGGATAAGTTGCGTCTGCCGCCGTTCCTGGCCCAGGTAAAGCAGCTTGAGTTTGTACTCGATGACTCCGGGAAAGTGCCGGTTCTCCGGCTTTCGGGCCTCTATCCGGATGAAGCCGGGGCGCGCGCCGCGAAAGGGGCGCTTGCCGGCATGTCAGCTCTGGCCCGGCAGAAGGTGTCCGGTGCGGAGCTGGAGCTGTTGAACGCGCTGGCGGTTGAAACGGCGGGGAGGGAACTGACGGTGTCCGCGGCAGTCGCGGAGTCCCTGGTCGGGAAGATCGAAGAGCGGGTCATGATGGCTCCGGCGGAGGATAAGCTTCGGCAGATCGGGGTGGCGATTGCACTTTTCGTCAGCGAGGAGAAGCGCATGCCGGACTCCTTCGACGAACTTTACCGGAAGAATTTCCTGACACGGGCCGACGTGTTCCGCCTTCCGGGCGACGGCGGTTCGCGGCCGCCGGCGGACGGGCAGCCGGTCGGGGAGGAGAATTGCAGCTTCTATTACTGGGGGCGCGGAATTCCGGCCGGGACGGCGGTGCCGTCCCGGATTCCGGTCGCCGCCATGAAGAGACGGCTGGCTCCGAAAGGGCGGTTCGCGGTTCTTTTCCTCGACGGACATGTCGAGGTGAGGCAGACGGACAGCCCGGACGAAGCGGGGCTGATTCGCGGGCTGCTGAAGGACGAGGCATTCGACGGGCGGCGGGAGATCGAATCGCTTCTGCTGAAGAACCGTATGGAAGAATGACATTTGAATCACAAGGAGGAGGTTTTCATGAGATCGAAGCTGTTGGCGGTACTGGCCGCCGGATTGGCGGCCGTGTCGCTTCGTGCGGCGGATGTGGATATGGTCATCGCGGTGAACGGAGCGGCGCTGAATGCGCATCCGCAGGTAATGCAGCTTCGGGAGAAGTTCGACCGGGAGGCGAAGAGTTCCGGCGGAAAATCGTTCGCCGAGCAGCTCGGCGCGCTGAAGCTGACGGAGGAGATGCTCGAAAACCGGCTGACCGCTTATATCAGTCTCGATACCCGCGAGGGAGCGGTCGTGATCGACACGAAAGAGGGGAAAGCGCCGGAACTCTTTGAAAAGCTTCGGGATATCCTGAATTTCCGGGACGGCGGCACGAAGACCGAGGTTGCCGGCTGTCCGGTCTACACCGGCGTCACGGCCGACGGGAGCAGGGGGACGATCCTCCTGAAGTCGCCGTCGCAGATCCAGATTCAGGCCGGTGAATCGCTGCCGCTGCCGCTGAATTTCGGCAGGATCAGCAAGAACCTGATGCTGGAGGCGAAGAGCGGCCGGCTGGTCAACATCGCCCTGGTGCCGACGGAGGAGATGCTCGCCGCTCCGGATGCGATGCCCCAGATGAAGTCACTCCGCATGATCACGCTCGGGCTTACCGATACGAAGCCCGAAGCGGCGATCGTCTTCGAGGGGCTGTTCAAAAACGACGAGGCGGCCATGGAGGTGAAGGGGCTGGTGGATGTCGTGCTGTTCGGTTTCGAGCAGAACCAGGCGCTTGACAACCGTTTCTTCCGGAAGATCGAGAGCAATGTCGCGGGCGGCAAACTCACCTATCGCCGGGTCGTCGATGACGGATTGCTCGAAGCGATCCTCCAGACCGTGGGCGGCCGGTTCGGCCGGCTGCCGAAGGCGGCGGGCCCGGCGGCGGTTCCCGAAACGCAGGGCGAATAGCTCCGGGGCGCGATGAGACGGTCTGGCGGCTGGAAGCAGGCGGCGGAAGGAGCCGGATATCTGCATGCGGGAATCCGGGCCTTTTACCGCGATCCCGGGTTGTGGGGATATGCGCTCATTCCGATGGGTATCCTGTTCGCGTTTTACGCGCTGATGATGCTCCTGCTGTTCTGGTTCGCGGCGCCGTGGGCGGCGGGGCTGCTGCCGGACCCGGCGCAGTGGAGCGCCTGGTTCCGCTGGCTGCTCTATGCTGCGAGGGTGCTGATTTACGTGTCGGTATTCGGCATGGCGGTACTGACGGGGGCGTTTTTCCTCTGTTCGTTGTATGAGGCGTTCGGCGCGTTTTTTTTCGACAGTCTCGTTCAGAAGTTCGAGCGGGAGCGGTACGGGGTTGAAGCCGCTCCGGTGCCGTTCCGGGAGAATCTGCGTTATCTGCTGCAGTCGGCAGGGTTCTCCTTCGTGACGATGATCTGGAGCTTTCTGCTGTTCTGGCCCGGAATTTTCATCCCGGTGGCCGGGATTCTGCCGGCGGTGCTGGTGGTCGGCTACCGTTTCGGGCTCACGTACGTTTTCTCCAGTGCGTTTGCGGACCGTGTTGACGTGCGCGAGGTCAGGCGTCTGGCGGCCCGGAACCGGGCGCTCATGCTCGGCTTCGGCGCGGCCGGCTACCTCTGGCTTCTGATTCCGTTTTCCGCGGTGTTTCTGCTGCCGGGATTCGCGCTTGGCGGCGCGATGATCTACCGGGAGCGTCTGATATGTTCCACCAAACAGGGAGGTGTGTCTTGAAAAAATGGAGACGATGGATGGTGTGGGCGGCGGCATTGGCCGTGCTGCCGCTGCGGGCGGCGCAGCCGGAACTGCTCTACGCGGTGAATTTTGACGATCCGGCCGTCCGGGCGGCGGTCGACAAGTGTCCGTTCGCGAAGGTCGAGAAGGATTTCGAAGGGACTTCCGTCCTGACCGTGACGGTCCCGCCCGACAAGATGTCGGACGGGAACCCGGTTGCGGTGGTCATTCCGATAGACATCGAGAAGATCGGCGCGGCCGGCGGGAATCTTTACGGAGAGGGCGATCTGAAGTTCACCGGCGTCACCAGGCCGATGTACAGCTGGAACGGCGTGAAATTCATGCTGGTGTTCAAGAGCGAAGGGAAAGAGCAGTATCCGGACTTCAACCCCGGCTGGCAGACCAATTGCGGGACGAAGGACTGGTACCGCGCCAGCTCGAGCACCGTGATCCCGAAGGATGTGAAGAAAGCGTACCTGAATCTCGGACTCCAGCAGTCGTCGGGTACGGTTTCGTACCGCAACATCCGGTTTTACCGCGGCGATGCGTCTCCGGAGTCGACGCTCGCGAAGCAGCCGGTTCCGCAGGCGAAGTACACGGTCGATCTGCCGGTCCATCGCGGGGTCATGTCGCCGAACCGGTTTGACGAAAAGGATTTCGCGGACCTTGCGAAGTGGAATGCAAACCTGATCCGCTGGCAGTTGAACCGGCCGCTGGACCGGCCGTACACGCTCGACGAGTACAAGGCGATCACCGCGAAGAAGATCGACGAACTCGGCAAAGTGCTCGACGCGGCGCGGAAACACGGAATCAAGGTCGTGATCGACCTGCATCCGTTCGAGGGCGGCAAGCTGATTTTAAGCACGCCGGAGGGACGGCAGTACCTGGTCGACGTCTGGAAGGAGATCGCAACCCGGTACAAGGGGCATCCGGCCATTTTCGGCTACGATATCCTGAACGAGCCCCATTCGCGGAATCTGCGTCCCGGCGACCCGACATGGCCGGAGCTGGCGGAGCGGACGATCAAGGCGATCCGGGCGATCGACCCGGTAACTCCGATCATCGTCGAGCCGGACCAGATGGCGCACTACGAACTGCTCGAGTACCTGCCGGTCTTCGAGGAGCCGAACATCATTTACAGCATCCACTTCTATGCGCCGGGGCAGCTGACCCACCAGCTCGATCCGAAGGTGAAGCCGATTCTCGGCTATCCGGATGAAACGCGCGGCTGGAACAGGGAGTACCTGCGGAAGAATCTGGAGAAGGCGCGTGAATTCCAGCAGAAGACCGGGGCGCGGATCTACGTCGGCGAATTCAGCTGCATCCGCTGGGCGCCGGGCGCGGACCGGTATGTCAAAGACCTGATCGATCTGTTCGAAGAGTACGGCTGGGATTGGAGCTATCACGCCTTTCGCGAATGGCAGGGTTGGAGCGCCGAGCACAGCGACGATCCGGCCGTCATGGACCCGGTGCCGACCACCGGCCGCAAGGAGGTTCTGCTGAAAGCCTTCGAAAAGAACGGAAAATAAGAATATGTGCTTGCGGGGAGCGCAGGTGCTGTCAGCACTCCCCGCCGCAGGCGACTCAAGCCGGAAGAGGGATTATGGTTCGATCATCTCCGGCAATTCGAAGGTGAGGAGGGCGATTTCGCCCGGAGCCAGGCTGATCCCGGCATCGGCGGAATACCGGAACCGGCGCGGATGCGAAGCTGACTCCAGCTGCGACAGTTCGGCAACGGACGCAAATTCCGGCGCTCCCTGCCGGAGCCAGGATTCGTAGGCGCTCCCGTTTTCCGGCATGACCTGTTCGCAGACGGCGCCGCTTTTCAGGCCGTCGATCCGGATTTCGAAGGTCTCATTCTCCTTTTCCGGGTCGAGATAGTTCCAGAGGAGGAGCCGCACCGTCTTTTGCTCCCGGGCGGCCAGGGCGCCGAGGCACTTCGCGGGGCGGCTCCACACTGCGGACAGTTCCTCTCCTGATACGGCGCGGAGAAAGCGGAACGCATGGAACGACGCCTTCGGAATGCCGTTGACGTTCAGCAGCCCGTAGCCGCCGTGGAACGGGGCGGAATGGAAACCGCACTCCTCATAAATGTCGGAACCGTTCCAGAATAAACTGCCCGCGCAGACGGAACGGAGTTCAGCCATGGTTTTGACAATGAATGCCGCGTTCGCGCATTCGTCGTGATTGAATGCGAGCGGGCCGGCAGAGGAGTTCCACTCCCCGAGGAACAGCGGAACCGGTTCCGGCAGCAGCTTCATGGTCTGCCGCACCCGCGTGAGGAGCCGCGGCAAAAGATCGGCGCTCTGCAGTCTGACTTCTCCTTCGGCTCCGTCCAGGAAGGCGATGTCGCTCGGATAGGCGTGCGTGGAGACAAAATCGCACCGGCACCCCGGCGACGGGTCTTCCGGCGATGGTGCGGAGACATGGCGGCAGAAGTCGGCAATCCACGCGGTTTTGCTGGTCGCCGGCCCGCCGACGCGAAACCGGGAATCCTGACGCTTGATTGCAGCGCGGGAAAGGTCGTACAGCTTGAAATACTCCTCTTGCGTGCCGGTCCAGAAAGGGAGGTCCGGTTCGTTCCAGACCTCGAAATACCACCTGCAAAGCTCTTCGCGGCCGAACCGTTCGATGAGAACATGCAGGAATTGTTCCACAAGTTCCTCCCAGCGCCGCCAATCGCGCGGCGGAGCCGAGCGGAAACGGTAATGACAGACCGATTCCTCCGTCCGGGCCAGTGCGCCCGGCATGCCCGACAGTTCGAGAAAGGGGATCTGCCCGTTGTCCAGGATGCGCTCGAGAACCGTCAGGGGCTTTTCGAAGTGGAAAGAGCCGTCCGGCGCAACCGCTTCGAGCTGGTCATTGAAGATTCCGTGACAGCGCACATAACGCATGCCGAGCTCTTCCCGCAGCCGCCGGAAGTGGCGGGGCAGATCCTCCCGCAGCCAGAGGGCCGCATGACAGCTGTTGATGCCGAACGAGCCGATGTTGCGTACATTTTCTCCGGTGGCGCTGCCGATCGACAGACCGATTTTTTCCTGATTTTTCATGATTGCTCCTGAAGGTGTCGGGGCGCGCGGACGAATCTCACGCGACGCTCCGGAAAACAGTTCAAACGGAACCTACCAACGATAGTAGCGGTACGGGTCGTCTTCCTCCTCCGGCGTTTGAAGATAATAACTGTTCAGCCACGGACCGTCTGCAAATAATCGCGGGCTTCCGGCCATGCCTCCGTCCCGGAAGATGTTTTTCACGCGAACCGCGATCACATTTCGTCCCGGCAGGAGCTCCGACCGTCGGATGGCGAAGTCGCGCGGACGACACCAGTAATCCATCGGAGCGTTGGCTTTGGTCACTTCCCCGAGAAATTTCCCGTTGAGCCAGATCTGCGATTCGTCATCCACCGGCCCGAGCGAGAGTGTGAGTTCTTCCGGCAGCAGCGGTGAGGGTTCGAATTCGAGCCGATACCAGCCGTATCCGAGGTCGTCGTAGTAGTGCGGCAGCGTGACCTGCTGCCAGCCCGAGTCGTCGAAATCGGGTTTCCAGGCGTTCTCCGTTGCATTCACGATCTTTTCCTCCGGCATCATGCACCAGTTGCGGGAGAGGTCCTGCCGGAGCAGCGGCGCCGGAGTCGTGAAGAAGTTCCGCAGCGGCGTCGTCATCTCCGCCCCGTCGGTTGCGAGAAAACGCGAGAGCAGGAACACATTGCGGCGGTAGCTGCTCCGCAGCGCCGGCTCCTTCGTGTAATCAAAATTCCACGGTGCAGCCTGGAGAATCGTCACCGTCCCCCGCCCGACCCGGTAACGCCGGAACCAGGAATTCTTCCCCTCCTTTGATGGTGGCAACGGCGCGAGCTTCGGAAAACGCCGCCAGTAAGTGTCAGCGTGAGAGATCCCCGCAACACCCAGCGTCTTCCACTGATCCGGTTCGTAGTACGGAATCGCATCCACGGCTTCCCCTGCGTTCATGCCCAGTGCGGCGAGAGTTTGGTTGTCCGCGCCCAGCGCGAGAACCCGCAAGCCTGCGTTGATCCGGCGGCGCAGATCGGCGGGAGGCGTTGCTTCCGGACCGAGCACGAGCAGCGTTTCTTCCGGTTCCGCCGCGGGTGGCAACTGCCGGTTCACGGCGACGCCGAGCCGGGTCAGCAGTTCGACCCCGGCATCGTTCCCCGCGTAATAGAGCGTCCTGCCCGGAGCAGGCGCGGGAGCTCTCTGTATGTAATCGGCGATCCGGCGCAGCAGCGCTGCCGCCGCGGGATCGTTCTCCGTCCGCCCGGAGAGATCCATCTGGCAGAACAGTATGCGCTGTCCCGCTTCCTGATGCTCGAGCAGCGGCGTGTATTGCAGGTCAAAGCCGCAGTCCACGAGCGGCAGCCAGTTGCCCCGGGAGGGTTTTTCAATCAGCACCGAAGCCACGGCGTTGCGGTTCCCGCGCCGCCACACCCGCGGCAGGTCGAAGCCGTTCCAGACCGACCGCGGAAACGCACTGTCGAAGGCGTTCGCGGGAGAGGAACCCGGCGTGAGCGTTGCGTCTCCGCGCCAGTTCGCCAGAAGCTCCTGCGGAAAACCCGCCATGACCGGATGCTCCGGCGTTCTGACAAATCCCTCGCGGGCGCCCCATTCGGTCACCCGGAACCCGAAACGGTTGTTCAATGCGTTCGAGCTCTGTTCGAATACAACGATCCCCCGGAGTTTCGCGAGCGTTTCCGGCGGCAGCGCCCACGACGGCTTCGCATCAAACGCCTCGCGGCCGATCAGGAGTGCGTCTCCATCGGCGAGTTCACCCGGATTCGTCACCGGCGTGAATTCCACACCGGCGGCGCGGAGCGCCGAGGCGCTCATCCCCTTCGGGTCGAAAAGCCGGAGTTGCGCCCGGGCCTCCGCGGCGTTTCCCCCGGGCGGCAGATGCAGCAGGATTCGTTCGACCCGTTCCCTGCCGTCCGCGGAAATCCGCGCCTCGAGCCGGCATGTGCCGGAAGCGCTTTCCGGCATGATGCCTTCGAGCGGAATTGCGACGGTTTCGCCGGGATCCACCCGAACCGTCTCCCGGGACGACCATTCGCCGTCACCGATTCGCCAGAGGTACGCGACATCGCGGGCAGAATGGTGGTCGTTGATGATGATCAACTGTTTATGAATCGGTTCGCCGGGTTTGTAAATATGGGTCTTATCCGTGAAGACCGGAGCGCCGCCGAGAAACGCGAGCAGTGGCTGGTTGTCGCGCAGCAGCACTTCTCCGGTCGGGGTCGGACGGAAATTCTTCTTCTCGGGATCGTTCAGATAATTACGGTTTGCAGTGAAGTGGTCCGGGACGATTCCGGGCTGATGCAGATTCTGCCGCGCTGCCGGATTCGGCCGTTTCGCCGTCGGACGGATCCGCTGCCAGAAATCGACCTGATCCCACGGCAGTACGGCGGAGATTCCCCAGCCGCGCATGGCGCGCCAGTTGTCCTGCATATACCACGCTTGTACTCCGCTGTAAAGATCGGTAAGAGCCTGGATGCGGGAGGTCAATTCCCAGCCTCCGAAATTTTCGCCGCTCGCGAGCAGTTTCCGTTCGCGTTCCAGCAGCGCGAGCTTGGCATCGTCGAGCCGGTACGCGGCATCCCCGAGACAGGCGGCGGCAAACTCGGACGCCCACGCCCAGGTTCGAACCGGCGTCGTCCAGATGAAGGCCGGTCCCCGGTAATGCAGCCAGCTCGCGAGGTGCGGCATGCCCCACTCCACGAAGAAGAGCGGTTTGCTCCCCTCCGCAGCCCAGTGTTCGAGCCAGTCGCTGCGCTCCTGGCGCGGACTCCAGTTCAGATAGATGTTGACCGTGTGCATGTTCCCGAAGTTGCCCGACTCGTGATGGTAGACGGGGCGCGACGGGTCGAATTCCGTTGCCACGGCCTCCGCGAGTCGCCCCTGCTTCCGGATCGCGAGGAACGAACCGGTCGCCCCCTCCTGTTTGGCCGGGTCGAGCAGCCCGTCCATCCGGTCCGGATTCTGATCGCCGCCGTAGCCCAGCGCGTTGTGGTTCATGGTGTACAGGATTGCCGCCGGACGATTCTGCACCTGCCGCACCAGATAGTGTGTCAGGGTGCGGTAGCGGGCCGCCGTTTCCGGATCGTCCAGCTTCATGCCGAAGTCGCCGATGTGGGGAAGGCTGAGCGCGTACAGCGTTCCGCTCTCGTCGGCGGCGTCGAGCACCCCCCGCAGATAACCGACCTGGCCGGGGGTGAATCCGTAGTTGCCGGTGATGAAGAAGTTGAAGCCGAACTCCTTCATCCGGTGCATCGACCGTAACGCGCTTTCGCGGGCGGCCTGGTCGGCGTATTCGGTCGGGTTGGTCAGCAGCGCGGCCCGCAGGTGGACCTTGTGGCCGTTCAGCCGGAAATCCCGCCCGTCGATCCAGAACTCCCGGAATCCAAACGAAATCGGCAGGCTTTGCGAGAGAAGCCGGCCATTTGCGGCGTTTTTCAGTGTGACGGTTGCCTCGTAAACATTTTGCGGATGTTCCGGGTCCCACAGTTCCGCATCGCTCCACGGCGCGGAGAAACGCAACGGGCCTCCGGCGGCCGGAACCGTCATCGGCTCAGACGAAAAATGCTTCACGCTGCTGCCGTTTTTCCGTATCTCGGCTTCCAGAAGCACCCCGTGCGTCCGAACATCGGCAAGAGTCACGAAAAAGGCGATTTCGCCGCGGCGTACCGAGGTCTCCACCCGGATGTCCACAATGCGGTCCTGCATCGGGGCGGAGGTCAGAAACACATCTCCGGTCAGCCCCTTCAGATTGATTGCGCTGCTGCCCGCCACGAGCCGGTCGGGAGCCATGAACCGCTCCGCTCCGGCTTCCACGGGCTTGGCAGAAACGAAGACGGCCAGCTCCTGCGGTTTGCCGAATTTCACCAGAGGGGTAAGCTCTACGGGTCCGCCGGGAAACCAGGCTTCCCCGGCCGGGCGGCCGTCGAGAAATACGCGGGCATGGGTCTGGAGCAGCGTAAAGTCCACCTCAATTCTGCGGCCGCGCCATGTTTCCGGCACCGTTACGGTGCGGCGATACCATGCCTGATCAAATTTGTCGGCGGTTTCCGTCTGCGAATGCGCATATCCCGGCGGCAGATGAATATCCTGCGCCGGGACTGCGTGGGGGAGCCCCTGCGGATTGGGCCAGATGCCCGGTACCTTGAACCAGCCCCATTCGCCCTGCGGCACTGCGGCAGTTCCGGCATTGTCTGCGGGAAGAAAATTCCAGTAACCGTTGAGACAGATTTTTCCGTTGGTTGAAGAACTTCGAGACCAGGCGCCATCCAGCGACCAGGAAACTTCAGCTCCGGAGGGAGGGCGCCACGCCTGCTCCATGTTCCGCACTTCGTCGGAATGGACCAGACGGATATCGGCGAACTGCAACACGCATTCTCCCTTTTGCTGCGTTCCCGGCATGACTCCGAAATTCAGGGTGGAAACGCGCGTGCGGTCGTAATCGTCATCGAACAACGGCAGCGGAATCAGGACTGTCTGGAATTCGCCGGTGATTTCAGAAAGCAGCCCTGAAGCCAGCAATCGGACCTGACCGGAGCTTTTTCTGTCCGCATCGCCGAGCTGGAACCAGAAGTCGGCAAGCTCTCCCGACACTTTGCGAAACTTGAGCGAGAGTGCATTATAAGGGCGCAGGTCGTCGCCGCCCGGTTGCCAGTTGTGCCAGTTCCAGCCTCCGCCGGCCCAGTAGTTGGTCCAGCCGGCCCGGAACTCCAACCCCTTGCGATTCTGGAGCACAGGTCGGGAGGTGATCGCCAGCGAAGTGGTCTCCTTTGGATCGGACCAGCCGGAGCCGTGGAGCCGGCTGATTCCGTCGAAAATGATTCCGGGCTCAATGCCGCTGACTGCCGCAATGGAAAAGACGGATAAGAAAACGGCTTGAAAAAAAATCCGTATGTGACGCATGTGTTCTCCTGAGAAAAATCAAAGTGCAATCAGTTTATTGGGATCGTAAAAAGCGGCTCCGAACGTGACCATCCGGTATCGTTGTCCTTCCCCGACGTGAAGATCATAGAAGAGCAGGTTGATACGGTTGCCGTGCCGGTCGAAATCCACAACACTGTCATCCACATTGATTCCATTGGCGAAATCACCCTGCCACTCTGCGCCGCTGATTCCGAATCCGTAAGGCCAGCCGTGTTCCTCATTTTCGTTCGCCGTCTCCGAAACCAGGCCGCGCCGGGAGGGATGGGTGATGGAATGAACGCGGAACCACTTGAAATTACTGTCATAATACTGATTCGTGGCAAAGAAATTGGTTTCCCGCTCCGGATACTGATTCATGCCGTAGCAGGAAAAATTCAGTTCGCTGACGTTGTCCGGCACTTTGGGGACGACGCTTTTGCACCCGGTGTAGAACATGCTTTTCGAATTCCACAAGTCGGCGAGCGTCGGATAGCCGTCACCCGACCGGGGAGCGCCTTCCAGATAGATCGAGAGATTCTGAATCCACATCCGCTGGTAATCCCGGGCGGTATAGGTTCCGTTCCAGTCGTCCGCATAAAACTGATGGGCCGCGCCGATATTTTTGAGCGTATTCTTACAGGTCGTCTTGTGGGCCGCCATGCGCGCCTGCTGCAGCGCGGGCAACAGCAGCCCCGCCAGAATTACGATGATCGCAATAACGATCAGCAATTCAATCAGCGTAAAAGGACGAAATCGAAACAAGCCGGTGGACACAGAGGCAAACCGATATCGAAGAGTCATGACGATATTCCTCCATGTTGGACTCCTGATGTTTCAGTCGGTACTCCGAATCGCTCACTTCCCGTTATCGCGGAAGTGGAAAAGAGGAAAGGTCAATCTTTGCCGTCGAACTGAATCCGGCTGATCTCCACCGCACCCCTGCCGTCGGCACTGCCGGGTACGAGACCGATATTCAACGAACAGACGCTCTTGAAGTCAGCTCCGCCCGTCAGCAGTTTCAGAGGAATCGATACCGTCATGAATTCGGCCGGAAGCTCTTTTACTATTTCGGCTCCGACCAGCTTGACCTGCGGGCTGGTTTTATTCGCGGCATCGGCAAGCTGTACCCACACGTCCTTCAGCTGTTCTCCTTCCGCCTTGCGGATTGTGACCGTCAGGAAGTCAAAAGAGGTGATATCGCTGCCCGGCCCCTGCCAGTTCGTCCAGTTCCAGCCGCCGCCGGCCCAGTAGTTTTTCCACCCGCCTTCAAACCGCAGAATTTTTGCTCCGCCGGTTTGGGCCGCATCAATCAGGACGAATTTCGTGATATCCTTCGGGTCGGACCAGGAGGAGCCGCCCGCGTGCTTCTCCCCGTCGAATACAACCAGCGGCGCACCGGCTGCAAAAAGATTCATAACGCAGGCAGACAGCAGACAGGCAACCGGGAAAACATACTTTACCAACATGACTTCTCTCCTTGTGTGATGAAAATTCAGGGGGGATAACTATTTCAGGAATTTCACGGAATCACGCGGAATCAATTGATTGTCCACAAGAATGCGCATCGGATGCTCCGTTTCGTCGTCCAGGAGCCGGGCGGCGATATCGATTGCGTTCGTCACAAGCTGGATATGGTTCTGCTTCAGCGTCGTATGCGCCGGCCAGAGGTAAGGGGAAATGCTCGGGTGTTCATAGGAAATCAGCGACAGGTCGTCAGGAATCCGCACTCCCAGCCGGTGAAGCTCTCGAATGACTTTCAAAACGGCACTTTCGGAGGAAATGACAAGCGCGGTGAATTTCCGAGAGAGAACATGTTCCAGTACGTCGGAAATCGTGTTGCCGGTGATGTCGAAACTCCGTTCCGCTTTGCTGTCGACGCCGTGCTGTTCGAGCGATTCCAGAAAACCCAGGCGCCGTTCACTGTTGCCCCAGCCGCCGAGATGGTCCTGGAGCAAGCCGATTTTACGGTGACCGTTTTCGTACAGATGCTCGTACGCCAGCCGGATTCCCTGCCGATGGTTGACGCCGACGCTGGAAACGCCGTCGGCGATTTCATTGATCAGCACGAACCGCGTATGCTTCTGCCGGAGCAGCAGCTTCTTGCTTTCCTCAAAGTAAGGAATGGCGATGGCGGAGTGAATGAAATGCTCCTGCAATTTTTCGATCCGGCCGATGGAAATCAGCTCCAGGCCCAGATTCCGCGCGGAAAGCTGTTGGGCGACATAAGCGAGCATGGTGGCAAGGTAAAAGTCGCTGTGAATTTCATCGAGGCTCTCGATCACCAGTCCGATGCTGCGCTCTCCGGCGGTGATCCGCGGGGAATATTTTAGCTGATGGGCCGTATTCAGAATTTTTTCCCGCATTTTCCGGCTGACATTGGGATGATTTCTGAAAACACGCGATACCGTAGCGAGGGAAACTCCGGCCCGCTCCGCTATCTCGGTTATGTTTTTTTTATCCATGATCAAACTCCTTTCCGATGGCCATTCCACAAAGCAAAAGGATGTTTATGAAAAAACTTTCAATTCATACTTGGCCTGTCTTAATATATTATGTGATAATTTTCCATCGATGTCAAGTTTATTTGCGAGAAATATTGAAAAATTTTTCAATTTCTGCGGCGGCCGGGTTCCGAAATCGGGAGCAGCTCTGCAACTCCGCCGGGATCGGGGGGATTCGAAAACGGGTTCGGCGTCAGGGGCGGAGGGGGAGCCGGTATGCCCTGCCGGGCATATCGGACGCGAGAATCAGCAGAAGCCGTTCAAGTCCGTGTGCGAGCGCTTCGTCCGCTGGAATCGGTTCCGCCGGGAAATCGTCGAAGGAGAGAGGCGGCTCCAGAAGCCGTTTCCGGGCGGGCACGCCCGGCGTGCCCGCCTGTAACGCGGATATGTCAGGCTGCTGAGTGTTCGAGTTGCCGCGGGAATAGCAGGAGCGGAACCCCGAAAAAACTTTATTTGCGCTGAAGTTTCTTCGGAGTTCCGCTCCTGTTTGAATTCAATCACGCAGGACCTGCCGCTTACTGCCGCCTCCGTGCCGATCCGCCCGATGCGGGGAAGATGGTCTGGTCATACCCTCATCATGCTGCCGGGTCTGCTGAACGTATGCTTTGTCCGTGATTACTTTTTGTCATCTGTATTGTCCACGATCTCCTGGAAGACCTGTCCGTTGTCGGAGGTGTCCACGGTACGCGCGGCCAGATCCTTGAAGAGGCGTATGATATCGACCGTTCCGCCGATCGAGAACCACACCGTGGAAATAACTCCGACAATACCGGGCACGAGCAGATAGGCAATGTAGTAGTAGTTGCTCCACCACTCATTCGGCCACGGCGAAATGGCGTTCCAGATTACGACCGCGATAAACGTCAGTCCCAGCTGGTAGATGAAACTATAAGTGAATACGCTCCAGGCAATGACCTTGTCGCCGCGCGTGTAGTCCGGCGTGATGCTCAGCAGCTTGGCGAAAATATTGCGGAGAGTCCAGCTCTGGCGTTCCACGATGTGGCCGTCACTGTATTCGCCGCGATGCAGAAGCTTGTCCAGATTATACGGCTTGTAGGTGAGGTACGAGCCGATGATATAACTGCCGATCGCCAGCATCATCGAAATGAAGAAGATTTCGTAGCTGTTGATCGGAAACTTCACTGCATCCATCTGCCACTCGATCCAGGGATTGAAAGGATCGCTGACGGCTCGCAGGAAGTTGTCCAGCGACTCGACCCAGCCCTTGTCCGCCAGGAACGGATAGATGTGCAGCGCCCAGTTGCGCTGGAAAATCAGTCCGAGCAGCGACGTGCCGCTGCCGAAGATCAGGGCGCACCACGCACCGGTCAGGTTGCCGAAACGGGTGTACAGACCGAACACCATGATCGGACCGGCTCCGCCCAGCCAGAAGGCGCACATGATCGTCGTGAACATGTTGATATAATCCATCTGAGAGAAGAACAGGGCTACGACCAGGAAGAAGAGCGATACCCCCACCGTGCACCAGCGCAGCAGGATCATGTGCGTTTTGGGGTCAAGCGGTTTTTTGAGAAAAGGCAGGACCATATCCTGAATGATGCATCCGGCGGCGTTGAAGATTCGGCTGTCGTCGGTGGAAACCAGCAGCATCACCATCAGTACGCAGAACAGCCCCATCACGCCGACCGGAAGGATTTTTCCCATCATCGTCGGCATCATCATCTGGTTGTAGAGCGAACGGAATTTCTGGAAGGAGTGGCGTCCCTCGGGCGTGTCGCCTAATTCATTGCGCACGATATTAAGATACCGGGTATCGAGGTTGTCGTTCTGCGACAGCAGGATGTTGCTGTCGTGGGTGTCGTGCGCCTTGTCCGGGATCGCCCGCACCGTTTCGATGACCTTGGAACGGACTTCCGGATCCGTGATCGCCTCGCCGGCGACCCGCTCGGACAGGATCTTGCGCATTTCGTTATTGGTCACGCCGAACCGGTCTTTGTTGAACGCGAATTCCGGGCTGTTCATAAAGACCACGGTGATGATGCCGATCAGGATCATCATGATCATGGAGAATCCATTGCGGAAACTGCCGAGAATACCCGCCATTTTCTGTTCATGCGGGGTTCGGCCGGAGTTGCTCGTATCGTTGCCGATCCAGCTTGCGCGGTTGATGACGGATGAAATCAGATTGACGATCAGGGCAAATAAATTGAAATCGCGGAGCTTGGCGATGTCATAGGGATTGAGGAAGCTTTCGCCGTCGACACGGTCGAGAAGAATCGGCGCAAGATCCACGTCCCAGGAGAATTTCAGGATCACGAAGCCGATGATGACAACGAAGATCGGGTAGCTCATCAACCCCTGGATCGAGTCGGTCACCAGCAGGGAGACGCGGCCGCCCGGCCAGATCACGAGTGTCGCCAGCGTCAGGCACATTACCACGATAATGGCGTAACACGGCAGGTTGATTCCGCAGATCATCACCTCATGCGGCAGGCCGAGGAAGTAGATGAAGAAGTTGGTTGCGATGGCGGGCCCGATCGCGTTGGTCACCATCTCCGCCGTCGTGCTGACGAAAGCGGTGATGAAGCGGAAACTCCTGCTGCCGTAACGCAATTCGATGAACTGCCCTTTGGAAAGACACTTGGTTTCGCGCCAGCGGTAGGTGCAGAAACCGGTCAGCGCCAGTACGATACCGATCGGCGCGGTAATATTTGCCCAGAATGCCACGCCGAATCCGGTCTGGTAATATTGTTCCGCATTGGCAACGAGGGTAATGACGGAAAGTCCGGCCATCAGGTCGCCTACCGAGATCACATAACGGCCGGCTACGCGGCCGGCCGCCAGATAATCCACCACTCCTTTGACGTATCGTTTGGAGAAGAAAGCGATCCAAACGACAAATGCAATCGGCAGGATAACGATCAGCCAATCAATCCACGACATAATTTTATGTCCCCCCAATTCTTTCTTGGTTTACTGTTTATTGTATTTCGTAAAATAAAAAAACGGAATAATATACCATGAGATTTCCAAAAGTAAAGACCAAATTGGTCCGGTAGGCTTAAATAAATGCCATAAATTTCCCGAAGGACCTATAAAACTATTGATAATACATGATAGTTGATTATATAAAATCTCTTTGGAAAGTTTTTTTCTTATCTTCGAATCTTCTCGCATGGCATTGATCGGTGACGAATATCGGAGTAATGGATTGCAATTTTGCTTCGATGCGTTCGATGGCTGCCTATGTCAACGTGATCCGGCAGTTTTCAGGCGCCGGCTGTGCCGCTGATCTTCCTGCGCGGAGAGGCAGATCGCGGCAAAGTTGAAAATTTTGCCCTGAGCGGTCCCGGATGAACCTGGCTGTAAACGGAGTTTTCCCGACCTGCATACGGTGTGCTTTCATCATTCCAGCAGGCACGGGAGGTTCTTTCCGTCAGAGCGGGTTTCGCGTATGGCGGTGTGCGGTTCCGGATAGCGGGGTCAGCGGACGGCGGTGAGCCGGTATGCCCTGCCGGGTACGTCGGACGCGAGAATCAGCAGAAGCCGTTCAAGTCCGTGTGCGGGCGTTCCGTCCGGCGGAATCGGCTCCTCCGGGAAATCGTCGAAGGAGAGCGGCAGCTCCAGAAGCCGTTTCAGGGCCTCCGAGCGCGCCCAGAACATGCTGCCGTGCGGAAAATCGACAACCGGAAATTGCCGGATATCCAGATCCGTGTACCGGTTGAGCAGCCGTTCCGCTTCATCGTAATTGCAGCTCCAGCCGGTCGCCGGGTCCGGCGTCACATCGGCGGGCGGCGCGGGATAAACGAACTTGCCGTCCCGGGAGAGCAGCTCCCGGATGCCTGCAACCCGTTCGGGGCTCCCGAGCAGAGAATCAAGGGTGCTGCCGAGCCAGCCGGAGAGGCGCCGGTCGTGCGGACTCTTCTTGCTGTGGATATGGCAGATGAAATCGTATTCCAGCAGCCTCCGCCCGAACCGGACGATGAACGGGGCCAGGTCCCGGCCGCGGTTCGGAACCGTCTCCACCGCTGTCGGAAGGCCCGGAAACGCGGCGGCCAGCCGGGCCGCCGTCGTTTTCCGGACGGAGTCGGAACTGACCGACACGAACAGGTCGAAGCTTCCGGGAATATTCCTCAGCCTGCCGATGAAGCCGTCGAGCATCTCCGGGTAGAACAAATGCAGATGCACCGCCGTGCGCCGGGCGGCCGTTTCCCGGTCCGGAACCGTATGCAGCTCCGTGACTCCGAGGCGCGCAAACGACTCGCGCCGCACCTCGCTGAGTTGTGCGGGCGGCAGCGCGATCCGGCCGAAGCCGGAGGCGTTTCCGCCGCTGCGGATGCAGTGCCAGAGCGGATTGATCGTTGTCTGCACGATCTCCGGATGGGCGGCGAGGTAGCGGGCGGTATCGAAGAATATGCAGGGATTGCGCAGTTCCGCCGCGCCGCGCCGGACATAATGGGTAATCGGGTGGGTCGCCAGGCGGCCGAATTTGGAAATGACCGGGAGACGCTTTTGGCCGAGCCGGTACAGACGGCTGCGCCTGACCGGAAGGAACGCATCCGGGTTTTCATTCCAATACCAGAGCGGACAGAAAAGCTCGCGCTTTCTCAGGGCGCGGATGACGTAAAAATCGTACAGCAGCCGGGCGGCTTTCCCTCCGCCGCCCGCAAGAATCCATGATTCCAGATTGCGTGTTTTCGAAGACGTCACTTGATCTTTCCGCATTGCTCCTGGGAAATCATGTGTTTTTCAAGTACCAGTTCCCGGGCATTCCGGGCGATCTGTTCCCGCTTTCCGCGGTCGCGGATCAGGTCCGCCAGGGCTGCATACCACGCTTCCGGATCGTCGCCGTCGACAACGACAGCCGTGACGCCGTTCTCGACGAGCTTGCCGTAAACGACTTTGCTGCACACCGTCGGCAGACCGCAGATGCTGTTTTCAAGGAACTTCAGGGGACTCTTGAAAGCGTTCATCGGCTTCTGCGAAGAGAGGGGAGCCACTGCGATATTCATCCATTCCGACACGCTGCGCAGCCAGGAGATGAATGCGTAATATTCCGAATTCGGAACCGGCAGTGTAATCCACTCTTCACAGCCTGTTTTCTGGCGTGTTCCGCCGATCATGAAGAACTGAACAGGAAATTCCTTCTTCAGGCGGGCCACGACCGGATTGATCAGCGCCAGGTCATCATCGTGCGTCCGCGAACCGAAATAGATCACATTGACTTCACGGCGTTTATTCTGGATAATCTCCAGCGTCTCGATATCCAGAGGGGCTTTGATCCCATCGATCCACGCCTGCCGGTTCAGCGCATTCGGCTTGACTGAAATATTCGAGGCATAAGGCGCGATCGCCTCCGCCAGCTCCGGTACCGAAACAACGACTCCCGCCGCATGCCGCATCAGCCGTTTCAGGACAGGCAAATACAGCACATGTTCCTGCGTCAGCAGCGGATTATCGTCAAGTTCAATATAAAACGGCAGCTTCAGAAGGGCGCATTTCAGCAGAAAAGACGATACCAGTTCCTCAGGAATCGCGTCACGGCAGATGACCAGCGCATCATACCGGTCGAAGGCGGTTCGATCCAATGCCAGTGCATTGAGCACATCGACTCTGGCTCCCGTTTCCTCGTATGCTTTGCGCCAGTCGAGCAGACGGACACAGCTGCTGGCAAAGAAACCGTTGCGGGAAGGACGTGGAATCAGCCCGAGACGCGGCGCGGTTTCAAGCAGTTCGCCGAACGTTTTTCCCGGTACCGGTTTCCCCGCATGATCGGGCTGAAGCAGCCCGGAATAGATGTCCATGTACATGGAAGCCATCCGTTCGATGGTATTGTTCCTGCCGAAGCCGGACTGCCATTCGGCAATCGCCTCAAGCCGCTGCAGATAGCCCGGCTTGTCGGCTTTGATGTCCAAAAGCTGCCGATACAGAATCTGGGGATCACGGTCAAGCAGCCAGCCTCCGCGGCATTCCCGCTGCAGTCGTCGGCCGACCGCTCCAAGGTCGAATGCCGCCACGGGAAGGCCTGCGCTCCAGCTCTCCGTCAGCGTGTGGCACCAGGTTTCCGGCCAGATTGAAAAAATAACGGAAATGACCGGATTGATACGGGCGACACGTGCGGCAAACTGATCCCGCTCGTATCCGCCGTGGATGATGATTGATTTTGCAAATCGTTTGGACCGGAGTTCATTGACGGCTTCGCCGAGAATATGGAACTCCAGGCGATTTTCCACATCAAGCTCCTTCAGCCGCAGGATGATGGCCGCACCTTTCTCCCGGGAGATGTTGCCGGGGACGAGGATACGGAGGCGCTCGCCGCTTTCCGGGAAACGGTCTTCCGGCTGAAGGAATTTTGTGAAGTTCCGGCCGTGCGGAATCACATGAAAATCTTCCGGCCGCCGGCTGATTTCGGAAAAGTTCTCGAGCAGCAGATCGCGGGCGAAGGACTCTGTCGTTACGAAGCGGTCGCAATATGGGAACACCGCCGTGTTGAACGTGTTTTTCCAGCGTTTCGAAAATGCCTCGTTCAATTCGGGCAGGAAAGCCGCAGGCAGCTTGCCCAGACCGATGTTTGCCCGGTTGTTGGTGATTCCGTGCGGCCAGAAGGTTCCATCCCGGTCCACCAGCTTCACGCTGGGGCAAATGGTGTAAAAATCATGGAAGGAAAACACCACCGGGATGGCGAGGCGCTTCGCCAGCGGAAACAGCCCGATGCTGTTGAAGCCGATGTGACGGACGTGAATCAGCTCAATTTTGTATTCGAGCAGGATCGATTCGGCAATCCGGTCGTATTCGCCGGAGCGCAGCGAAAAGAAATTTACCGGATTTTCCAAGCGGTACTCCTCCAGCAGCTTTTCCGAGCGCCGGCAGTCGAACAACTGCAGAGTGCGATCCTGGCAGAACAGGAGAAACGGTTCGTAGTGCTCCCGGATCGCCGACATCAGATCGCGGTTGGTCTGCGGCGTTCCGCCGGTACGGACACAGATGACGTAGAGCACCCGCGGCTTTGCCGTACGCCGGGCGTACATCCACTGTTCCAGCTTTGCCGCCTGCTCGCGGATCGGCTGGAATGCGCTTTCCAGCAGAGAACGGTTCAGCTGCGGAAGTTCCGGATAGCGGGAGTGAAGAATTTCCCGGGCTTTCTGGACCCGTTCTTCTTTTTGTGGACCGAACGACTGGGCGTTGACGTGATAGACCAGAACGGCATCGGCGATGGAATGCGTCCAGCCGCGATAAAATGCCCGCATGCAGAAATCGTTCTCTTCACCGTAGCCGAGTCCGAACGTCTCGGCGTCGAACATTCCGACGTCGTCCAGAAGCGCACGTTTGATATACATGCAGAAACCGTGTCCATTATGGATTTCCGGGCCCCAGTTCCGCGCATGCTGGAAATACATCCGGGAAATCTGAGGCAGAGTCTGATGCGGCGGAAGCGGATTTTCTCCTTTGATCGGGACGGAAAAAGCGTTCGAATTATTTGAAACCGCCGACACGGTTCCGATGGCATCAGAACGATAAGCCGCCAATTTCAGCAGCGTGCTCCAGCGGTGGGAAACAACCGTGTCGCTGTTGAGGATAATGACATCGCAGCCAGCGGCAAGTTCAAAACCGCGGTTGACGGTTCGGACAAAACCGAGATTGGTTTCATTCCGACAGGTTTCGAGCCGGGGCGCAAACCGTTCCTTCAGTTGTCCGAACAGCTCCCCGATACGCGGATCCGGGCTGCAGTCATCAATCAGGAGAAGCCTCACCTCTTTCGGAGTGTATTCCAGAAGAGAAGTCACGCAGTCCAGCAGAACGGAAAAACCGTTGTATACCGGAACGACCACGGCGATTTTCGGCTCTGCGGCAACTGCGGCCGAATGTGTGTAATTCACTCCGGAGGGATGTTTCTCCTCCGGAATCGGCAGGCATACCGGCAGCTCGCTTTTCTTCTTCCGCATCAGGGGCTGCCGGGATTCGTACCGGCCGCGGGTAATGAAATGAAGCAGCGGATTCTGCCCGGAATCGCGGACATCATCATTATTCCGCAAATAGAATAAAACATCGAAATCCGGTGAAGGATTGCGTCCTTCCAGCCAGCCGTTCCGGCAGAAATGCACGATGGGCGAAAACAGGAACCTGCCTCTCAGATCCCTGTTGTTCTGCAGATAGAAAATCTCGTCGAACATTCCGCTGCGGCGGATGGTCTGAATTTCGCGCAGCAGGTGCAGCCCCCGGCGCGGGTGAAGGAGACCGCATTTTCCCACCGACAGCAACAGCCCGCCGAATCGCCCCAGACGGACAAAGAAGCTTTTTTCTCTGATTTGAAGCTGAAGATATTCTTGATGTTTTTGCAGAAAACGGAGCTTTTGTTCCATTTCTGCCGTATTCTGCCGCAAAGAGGCTGCATTCCGCACCAGCATTTCCCGCACAGCGGAAAACTGTTCCGATACGAATTGCTCCGTCAAGATACTTTCATCCGTTTTGTTCATAATGCTATCTGTTTTTTCTGTCGATTTCGGAATTTGCGCCAGACAATCCGCAGCTTTCTCGGGAAATATGTAATGCACTGGCCGGCCCGATAACTACGGGAGTTCCGGATTTGCATCAACTGCTCCGTCAAAAGCCGCAGCTCCACGCATTTGTCGTCAATGATCCGCCGATTCTGCGCCAGCCATCCGTCCCGTTTGGCAATTGCCGCCTGATGCCGCAGCAAAGCTTCATCCCGTTTCGCGATTACGGCCTTATGCTTCACGAGGGCGGCGTCCCGTTTATCAATTGCCGCCCTGTGCTTTTCCAGTGAAATGGATAATTCCTCAATACGTCGTTTCTGTTTTTCCAGTGCCTCATCGCGCCATATGACGGCTGTGCGGCATTTTTCGATCTCCATTTTTCCTGCCGCAATCTCGGCGTTCCGTTTGTCTATCACACTGTTGTGTTCTTCCAGCAAGCGGTGCATGCATTCCGTTTTTTGAACCAGCGCTTCTCGTTCGAGCTTCAGCTTCTCAAGCGATGCATCGCGGCGTGAGACGGTATCGCGGAGTGCCGCCAGCAGCTCCTTCTGCTGCCGGTATTCCGTTTCGCGCCGGTCGATCACACTCTTTTGTTCCGCCAGCAGCTGCTGCAGGTGTTCCGTTTTGCGGACTGTCGTTTCCCGTTCGAGCTTCAGCTTCTCAAGCGATGCATCGCGGCGTGCGACGGTATCGCGGAGTGCCGCCAGCAGCTCCTTCTGCCGTACACATTCGGCACGCCATTTCTCCAGTGCCTGCTTCGTTTCGTTGAACTGAAGTAATGCCTGATCGCGGCGGACAATCGTTTCCCGATGTTTTTTCAGCGCAGCCTGCAGCTCGCGTATCGTCTCCGCGCTTTTTTCACATTCCGCCTGGAGTTTTCCGGAAAACTCTTTCTGGACATCATGCCGGAGCGTCTGCATCTGTGCCTGGAATTCCTGCGTTGGTCTCCCCAGGATTCCGGCCAGGAAGCGGGAAAGTTCCTCGTTCGAATTTTCCCGGATGCAAAGAAGGCTGTCCCGGTTCGGCGCGATCGTGGAATATTCAATATCCATGAATCGGTTTACAATTTCGCTTCTGCGGTCGCTCAGCACGGTTGAAGCGGGGTTCAGATTTCCGACGAAACAGAGGCCCGAAGGACCGATGTTGAGATTGTATATCTTTAGATCCGGGCGGAACTCTTTCAGGCAGAGGACGAATTTATAAACATCGCCCGTCCAGAATCGTGTCTGCCGTTCGCGTTTTACCGATAATGCGTCTGCCGGAACCGTATCGTGGATCAGGACGATCGTGTGCGGCCCGGCCCAGCGCTCGACATGGATGAAATCATCCAGGACGGATTCAAACAGATGCATTCCGTCGATGAATGCAAGATCGATCACTCCATTGCCCAAAACATCTTCTTTTTTTCTGGCGGCAAAAAAATCATCGCTTTTTTCAGGAAAAACGGTTGTATTTGCCGTCAGCTCATGTCGGATTTCAGGTTCCGGATCGATGCCGATCGTTTGCGTTTCCGGTTCTGCCAGGCAGAGGGATTCGCCGTATTGCACGCCGATTTCGAGATAATGAGCCGGCCGAAGCAGCAGATGAAGCTCCCGCAGCAGATAGTAATATTCCGGAATCGCCCGCATGGTTTACTTTTCCTCCATTCGTCCCAGTCTGGTCATTTTTATCTCATGCATGGGAATTCCGGCCAGACCGACCGCAACGGAAGAGGCATGAGATTCGAATAGAAGCGCCTCATACATCCACTCATGCTGAACATTTTCCTTCTGTGTTCCCTCGGCGGCGGAAAGCAGGACGGAATAGTGTCCTTTCGGCAACAGCGGCATGACAAATGTGAAATCCGCGGAAAACATTTCACCGGCCCTGATTGTCAGCGGATTATCCAGATAAGTGAGGCAGGTGTTGTCGCCGAACAATTTCTGACCGAGCTTGTCGTTGACATAAAAACCGACGATCGGGGAGTGAATATCCTGCTTCGCCAGGCATTCTACGTGCAATTTCACGATTTCCCCGCCGACAATCCAATTTACCGGCTTATTCTTTTCGTCGGTGAAACAGACGTTTTTGATTTTGATCCCTCCGGCACCGAAGCTTCTGGAGTCCTCCTTGAAGGTGAATACCTCCAAATCATTGCGCAGATTCGTCCGGTTCAGGAAATCGGTTCTCATATCCCGCCATTTGGCCGGACCGCCCGGAACCGGCTTTGCCGCCGGCGCTTTCCGGGTCCCGTCGATTTTCTGATTTTCCGCATACAGCTCTTTCAGGTAAAGGTCCGCCACTTGCTTGGGTTCCCCGCTCGTGACCATTCGCCCCTTTTTCAGGTAGATGGCATGGGAGCACAGGCTTTTCACGGAAGAGATATTGTGGCTGACGAACAGTACAGTGTGGTCTTCCATGAATTTACGGAGATAGCGCATGCATTTTTGCTGAAAAGCCGTATCTCCGACCGACAGGGCTTCGTCGATAATGAGAATATCCGGGGCGGTCACGATCTGCACTGCGAACGCCAGGCGCATCCTCATGCCGCTGGAATAAGTTTTTACCGGCTGGTCGATAAAGTCGCCGATGTCGGCAAAGTCGATGATTTCGTCATACTTCGCCAGTATTTCCCGGCGTTTCAGGCCGAGAATCGTTCCATTGAGGAATACGTTTTCCCGGCCGGTGAATTCCGGATTGAATCCGCTGCCCAATTCCAGAAGCGCGCCGATTCTTCCCCGGCGTTCGACTTCGCCGGTCGTGGGCTGAAGTGTGCCTGCGATGATCTGGAGCAGTGTGCTTTTGCCCGCCCCGTTCCGTCCGAGAATGCCGATGCACTCTCCGCGGCCGACCTCGAATGAGATGTCGCGCAGTGCCCAGAATTCCCGGAAAAAATTCCGGTGTCCCATGCAGAGCGTCTGATAGAGACGGTGGACCGGTTTCTGGTAGATCTCGTAACACTTCGATATGTGAGAAACCCGTAATACGGCTCCTTCAGATGACATCGGCAAACCCCTTTTTGGTTTTGATAAACCAGACCAGCCCCAGGTGGGCACACAGAGCGCAGGCTGCGATCGTGGTCAGCATAATCGTCCAGTTTGGCGTCATGCCATACCAGAATACCTTGCGGGTTTCTTCAATAATATATGCCAGCGGATTGAAGCGGATGATGAAACGGAAGCCCGGCGGAACGGCATTGATCGGATAAAAAATCGGCGTAATGAAAAAAAGAACGCGGATGATTACAGCCACGCATTGCTGGATATCTCTGATATATACTCCGATTGACGCCATGAACAATCCTACTCCCAGCGACAGAAGTACAACTGCCAGAATGGGCAGCGGCAAAAGCAGCATTGTCCAGTAAACCGTCCCTTTTGCCAGCACGACGGCGATAAACAGCAGGACGAACCAGGCCAGGCCGAGCACAAGGCTGGAAAACACGCGGGCTATCGGCAGAATTTCCAGCGGAAAAACGACTTTTTTCACATAATTCTGTTGTTTGGTGATCTCTCCGCAGCATGTACCGAGACTTTCGCTGAAAATATTGAATGTGGCCAGGCCGCAGAGCATGATGATGGCGTAAGCGCTGCGCGAATTTTCTTCTCCGCCCCAGCGGGATTGGAAAATCACGGTGAAGACAAACGTATACACGGCAAGCATCAGCAGCGGCAGAATGAAACTCCAGAGGATTCCGAAAAGAGATCCGCGGTATTTGGCGTGAATGTTGCGCCGGACCAGTTGCTCAAGCAGATCCCGGTTTTTCCAGATGATCCGGATACCCAGTGCAGGATCGAATAAAGGTTTTATTTTGCTCCAGAAAGATCTGTTCATTGCCATATTGTTCCGGCTTCGGCACATGTGGACCGAAGCCGCTGTTTCCTGTGATTACCGAATAAAAACAGCTCGCAAGCCGGCAGGAAACCGCAATATCCAATTCAATATCCAGAAGTCCCGCTATTCTTTTTACTATACACTCTCCGCTTTCCATTTTCAATATGCAGCCGCCAATTAAAATCCCGTATTTGAAAAAAATGCCGCTTCCTGTCGAACCGGTCTTGCCGGAATGGTCTTGCCGTGCTATTTTAACTGTTTGAAAAAACACATTCAGCCGAATGGCGCGAAGGCGTGTTCCGGAGTTTCATGAAAACCGGCTGCGGCCGTTGTCCGGCTGAAATCATCAGGGATTGAAAGCAATGAATGTCATCGACATTGCGGTTGCCGTCCGGCCGGCGGCGCCCGGCGGCGCAGGCCGTTTTTTCGGGCCGCGGAACAGGGCGGAGTCCGCTGGGACGGGCCTCGGCGCCGGTCTCGGGCATAGGCAGGCGAATCCCGTGCGCGGCGCCTTCCGTGAATTTTCGGCCGAAAAAATCCGGGAATCCGCATGACGATCGATATTCTTCTGGCAACCTTCAATTCGGAGCGGTTTCTGGCGGATCAGCTGGATTCCATTCTGGCGCAGGAGGATCGCGACTGGCGGCTCCTGATCCGGGACGGAGGCTCCTCGGACGGGACCGTTCCGATTCTGGAGGAGTACCGCCGGCGGAATCCGGACCGGATTTTTCTGCTGCCGGGCGGACGGGCTTCGGCCAAAGAGAATTTCGCGGCGCTTATGGCGGCTGCCGATGCGGAGCTGATCATGTTCTGCGACCACGACGACCGGTGGCTGCCGGTCAAGGTGGGGCACAGCCGCGCCGCATTCGAAAAACGGGCGGCGAAGCTGCCGGCCGGAACTCCGCTGCTCCTGTTCACCGATCTGCTGGTCGCCGATGAGACGCTGGAAAACGTTTCCGGGTCGTTTTTCCGGCACGAGCACATTGATCCCCTGCGCCTGGAGCTGCGGGAGCTTCTGCTGCAGAATGCCGCGTCCGGCTGCACGATGCTGTTCAACCGTCCGCTGCGGGAGCTGGCGCAGCCGGTTCCGCCGGAGGCGTTCATGCACGATCACTGGCTGATGCTGACGGCCGCCTGTTTCGGGGAGATCGAACCGCTGTCGGAGCCGACGCTGCTTTACCGCCAGCACGGCGGCAATGTATTCGGCGCTTCCGGGTACGGGGCTGCCTATTTCTGCCGCAAGCTGTCGCTGGGCGTGAGGGAGATCAGGGAGCGCCTGTTCCGGCAGTGCCGCCAGGCGGGGGCGTTCCGGGACCGCTTTCACGACCGGCTCGCGCCGGAAACGCTGGCGCTGCTGGAGGACTTCGCCCGGCTTCCCGAGGCGGGATTTCTGGAGCGCCGCCGGATTCTCTGCCGGCACCGGATCTTCAAGAGCGGCTGCCTGCGCAATTTCGGCATGTTCCTGATCGTCTGACGGATCGGCAGCCGTGCCGCTCCCGCCGGGCCGGAACCGATTTTCTCCCTGAAAAAAAACAGGTCGGAGCTTGAGAAAAGCGCTTCGAGAGAGTATAATATCTGCATGTGATTATGCTTTCAGGAAAAGGAGTTTTTCAATGCCCTCGGATTTCGTACACCTGCACCTCCACACCCATTACAGTCTGCTCGACGGCGCCTGCACCGTCAAGGGACTGGTCCAGCTCGCCAAGGAAAACGACATGACGGCCATGGCCATCACCGACCACGGCTATATGGGCGGCGTCGAGGAGTTCCACCAGGTCCTCTCCGGCGCGGGAATCAACCCGATCGTCGGCGTCGAAGCGTATGTCGCCCCCGGCGACCGGCGCGATTTCGATTCGAACAAACCGTTCAACCGCGGCGGCTTTCACCTGATTCTGCTCAGCGAGAACGAGCAGGGCTACCGGAACCTCTGCAAGATGATGTCCGCCGCCAACAAGGACGGCTTCCATTACAAGCCGAGGATCGACAAGGAGCTGCTCAGGCAGTACCACGAGGGGCTGATCTGCTCGAGCGCCTGCATCGGCAGCGAAATTTCGCAGTACTATCTGCAGGGCGACGAAAAGCGGGCCGAACAGGCGCTGCACGAATATCTCGACATCTTCGGCCCCGACAACTTCTTCATCGAGCTGATGGATCACTATATGGACGAGGAACGGCGCTGCAACCGGTTCCTAATCGATCTCGCCCGCCGCAACAATCTCCGGATGATCGCGACCAACGACGTCCACTATATGCGCAAGGAGGACGCCGAGGCGCATGAAATCATGCTCTGCATCCAGACCGGAGCGCGCCTGGCCGAGAAGCATTTCAAATTTTCGGGTCCCGACTACTACTTCAAGACCGAGCAGGAGATGAAGGAGCTGTTCCGGGAAGTTCCCGAGGCGGTCACGAACACCCGGCTCGTCGCCGAGCGCTGCAGCATGAAGTTCCACTATGTTCCGGAGGTCAACCACTATCCGAAGTTCTACATGCCGGACGGCCGCCTGGCGGACCGCAACGACCTGCGCGAGGTCTGTTTCGACAATATGGAGTACCGTTACGGTTTCGACCCGCGCAAGCTCGACAAGCTGACCGACGAGCAGCAGCAGATCATCGACCGCATGGATTACGAGCTCGGCGTCATCGAAAAGACCGGGTTCATCAGCTATTTCTTCGTGGTGTCGGACTTCATCCGCCATGCGAAGGACGAGGACATTCCGGTCGGTCCGGGGCGCGGCTCCGGCGCGGGTTCGCTCGTCGCCTACCTGACGCGGATCACCGACATCGATCCGCTCCGGTTCAACCTCTTCTTCGAACGTTTCCTGAACCCCGAGCGCGTGAGTCCGCCGGACTTCGACATCGACTTCTGTGAAAAACGGCGCGGCGAAGTCATCGACTACGTGCGCGGCCGCTACGGTTTCGACAGCGTCGCCCAGATCTGCACCTACGGTCTGCTGAAGCCGAAGGCGGTTGTGAAGGACGTCGCCCGCGTGCTCGGCCATGATTTCGATTTCGGCAACCGGCTGACCAAGCTGATTCCGGAGGACCCGAAGATGACGCTCGACAAGGCGGTCGAGCAGTCGAAAGAGCTCGCCGCGCTGATCGAGAGCGATCCCGACGTCGCGCGGGTGTTCAAGTTCGCGAAGGTCCTCGAGGGGCTGAACCGGCAGACCGGCATCCACGCCGCGGGCGTCATCATCGGCGACCAGCGGCTCGACAACCTCGTTCCGCTGGCCCGCAGCGCCTCCGACAGCATGGTCGTGCCGTTCCCGGCCCACCCGTGCGAGGAGCAGGGGCTGCTGAAGATGGACTTCCTCGGGCTGCGGACGCTGACCATCATCAAAAACGCGCTGAACATGATCAAGAAGAATCACGGCATCGACATCGACATGATGAAGATTCCGCTCGACGACCCGAAGACCTTCGAGATGCTCCAGCGCGGCGACACGGTGGCGGTGTTCCAGCTGGAATCCGGCGGCATGCAGAATCTCTGCCGCTCGTTCGGCGTGGAGACGCTCGAACATATCATCGCGCTTCTGGCCATCTACCGCCCGGGCCCGATGCAGTTTATCCCGGACTTCATCGCCCGCAAGAAGGGCGAGGCGCAGATCATTTACGACCATCCGCTGATGGAGGACTGCCTGAAGGAGACTTACGGCATCATGCTCTATCAGGAACAGATCATGCAGGTCGTGCAGGTGCTGGCCGGCTTTACGCTCGGCGGCGCGGACATCCTGCGACGGGCCATCGGCAAGAAGAAGGTCGATGTGCTGGCCAAGCAGAAGGAGAAGTTCTTCAAGGGATGCAAGGAGACGAACAACATCGACGAGGCGCTCGCCGACCAGATCTGGGAGAAGATCAAGTTGTTCGCCGGTTACGGCTTCAACAAATCGCACTCGGCGGCTTACGGCTTCGTCTGCTACCAGACCGCCTACCTGAAGGCGAATTATCCGGTCGAATTCATGGCGGCGGTGCTGACGAGCGAGCTCGAGTCGGCCGACCAGATCGCATTCCTGATCAACGCCTGCAAGGAGATGGGGATCAAGGTGCTGCCTCCGGACGTGAATTCGTCGGACATCAGCTTTTCGGTCGACTCGGGCTGCATCCGTTTCGGGCTCGGCGCGATCAAGGGGGTCGGCGAGGTCGCGGCATCGAAGATCATCGAGAGCCGCCGGAACGACGGCCGGTTCGAAAGTTTCCTCGATTTCTGCGAGCGGTGCGGAACCGACGTGAATTCGCGCATGCTCGAACACCTGACCCGGGCCGGGGCGCTCGACACGCTCGGGCTGCGGCGGAGCCAGATCCTCGCGATCGCCGAGCCGATGATGACCTTCGCGGCCGGGCGCGCGAAGGACAAGGCGGCCGGGCAGGGGTCGCTGTTCGACCTGCTCGGGGAAGAGGATGCGAGCGAGGCGTGTTCGGTGCCGATCCCGGATATCCCGGAGTTCGATCAGGAAGAGATTCTCAAGAGCGAGAAGGAGCTGCTCGGTTTCTACGTGACCGGTCACCCGCTCGACCCGTATGCGGAGCTGGTCAAGACCTATTCAAGCTGCCCGATCCGCCGGATCGACGAGCTCTCCGACAATTCGCAGATCCGCATCGCCGGCATGGTCGGCAGCTTCACGAGCAAATTCAGCAAGAAGAGCGGCAAGCCGTTCGGAATCATGCTGCTTGAGGATCTCGATTCGTCGGTCGAGTGCATGCTTTACGAGCGGGCGCTGAGTGATCTCGCCCAGCAGGAGATCGAGCTGGTTCCGGGTATGGCGGTTCTGGCCAACGTGACCGTGAGCAAGCGCGACGAAGCCGAAAAACCGCGCGTCATCGTGGACAGGATCGTGCCGCTGGCCGATGCTCCGGCCGAGCTGACCGAGGAGCTGCACATCCATCTTTATGCCGACAAGCTCGGACCGGACGCTCTGAAGCGGGTTTCCGAGGCGTGTTTCCGGATTCCGGGCCGCGCGATGGTCGTGCTCTGCCTGGTCGGGCTGGACGACTCGGTGACCTTCATTGAGGCGCGGAAGAGCAAGATCACCGTGACCCGCGAGCTGCTGAACGAGCTTGACGCGATCCTGACCCCGGGCCACTGGCGGCTCAAGGCGACTCCGTATGCGCCGCCGCCGCGCCGCTCCTGGAACCGCGATAAAGAGAAGGAGAAGGAGCCCGCCGCCGCTTCGAATTGATCAAGGGCGCAGAAAACGGTTCCGCGGGCTGCGGCAGCCTGCGGAACCGTTTTGTCTGTTACGCCGGTTCTCCGCCTCCGCCTCCGCCGTCGTCGCCGTCGCCGCCCGGATTGTACGGCCCGGAGTCTCCCTCTGTTCCGAAGGCGATGCCGCTGCCGATGTAGGATTCGAGCTCCGGGGGTTCATACGAAAATCGGTCGTCCATGATGAGTTGTCTCCTTATGCCGGAAGAACGGCGAGGGAACCGCCGCTGCGTTTCAGTTCTTCGCTTTCGGACAGGTAAGCCGCCGCGGCCGGCGGGGCTTCGGTGTCCGCCGGCTGCCAGTGCAGCGAGAGCTGCCCGTTGTCGATGCCGAGTTTCCATTCGCGGTCCCGGAACGCGGTCCAGCTCGCCGCCCCGGCGAACAGGGTGTCGGAGTCGGCGCCGTAACGGAGGGTGAAGCCGCCGTCGTCCGCGAAATTCAGCAGTTCCGGCGTCGCGTCCACGAGGAGGAGGCTGCCGCTGCCGGTGAACAGGGCGCCGTCTCCGAGGTCGATGATGCGGGCGGCCGAGGCTCCCGTGAAGTTCCAGCTGCCCGACAGCCGGGAGACCATGGCGGTCGACAGCTCCGAGGAATTCCGGCCGGAGAGGTTGAAGGTGTAGCTGTTGACCGCCGCATCCGCTTCCCGCTTGGTCAGCGTTACCGACGTGCCGCCGCTGAATTCGATCGCGTCGAAGTTCCGGACGGCGGCGTTGAAGTCGCCGGTGTAGTCCGTAAAGGCGAGCGTGCTGATTCCCGCGACGACGGCGGAGGCGTTTCCGCCGCTGCTGCGGCCGGTACCGTAGAGATTGCCGTCGAAGGTCAGGTTCGCGCCGCTGCCGGTGAAGGTGACGCGGGCGCCGCCGGAGACGTCGGCGTTTGCGCCGTCGAGCGCGTATCCCCCCGCATAGACGGCGTCGAGGAAGGTCGTCCGGTCCTGCGACGTGTCGACCGTGATCGAAACGTCGCCGAGCACCTGCGCCGTGCTGCCGGATGAATTCGCGAAGCCGCCCCCGTGCAGCCGTTTGCGGAAAATCCCGCCGGAGATGGAGATGTTTGCGCCGCCGGCGTTGGCCGTGCCGCCTTTTTCGACGCGGCCGCCGCCGAGGACATAGTTGAGGTCCGAGCCGCCGGAGATGTTGACCGAGCAGGTTCCGCCGACATAATCCTGCGCTCCCGCGCCGTTGGCGAAACCGCCGCCGAACAGCCAGCCGGTCGAGCCGGCCTGATGGGTGGCGCCGCTCACATTGATCGTGATGTCGTTGGTCACCCGCGAGACGAGCGCGGCGACCGACGAGTTGTAGCTGCCGCCGTGTACGAGTCCGAACAGCGAAGCGCCGGTGAGGTTCATCGTGATGCTGCCGGTGACGGTTGATCCGGTTCCGGCGGCGGTGACGGCCGCCTGTCCGCCCTTCGTGCTGTTCAGCGCTCCGGTATAGCCGTTCAGCGTGCCGCCGTAGATGTTCGGCCGGGCGGAGAAATCGACTCCGCTGCCGATGTTCAGGACGATGTCGCCGGTCACGCTGCCGATGCCGCCGCCGTAGAGGACGCTGGTGATGCCGCCGCCGGAGAGATCCAGCGAGATATTGCCGGTCACGTCTCCCTCCGCGCCGCCGCCGAACAGCTTCCAGACGCTGCCGGAGCGCATGGCGATCCCGATGTCGCCGTTCACATTGCCGCGGAGACCGCCGCCGTACAGGTAGTTGACGTTCCCGTCGCGGAATTCGAGGTTTACCGCTCCGGTCGAGGCGTTGTCGCCGCCGCCGAAGAGATTGTAGATGCGGGTTCCGGCTTCGGCTGTCAGATTGACCGTGCCGGTCATGGCGCGGTTGTCGCCGCCGCCGAACATGGTTCCGGCCTCGTGTTTCAGGACGAGCCAGACGTTTCCGGCGAAGTCTCCGGTTCCGGGGCCGCCGTGCAGGACCTTTCCGGCATACGAGGCGTCGCAGACCACGCTGACGTTGCCGTCGGCGATAAAGCCGCCGTGGTCGGCCAGCGAACTTACGTCCGCTCCGGTGGAAAGCAGCGAAACGATGGTCGCGGAGCCCCAGTCGGCCGGGGGGACATATGCCGCCGAAACCGTCAGCACGAGTTCGTCTGCGGCATTGCGGGCGAGATCGTAATAGTTTCCGGCCGCATCGGCCAGTGTATTGTACCCGGTTCCGTTCCAGACGAAGTTTCCCGAAAGGAAGGAGGCGGCCGTGACCGTTCCGGTGAAGTCCGCCGCGTTCCCGGCGAGTTTGTAAGAGCCGAAAGCGGGTGTCGCTCCGGCGGCCAGCGTCAGGGACGCACCGGCAATCGCCGCGAGGTTGTCGATCATGACGGTGTCCGTGTCGGCGGCATAGCCGGAGACGTCGATGGAGAGGATTCCACCGGCCGTCATGGTGACGGCGCCGAGCACCTGCATGGTTCCGCCGGTCAGGAACACCGTGTTGAGCCGGGTGCGTTCCCCCATCATGATCGTGCCGCCCGCTTCGGCGGTGAGACCGGTCGCCGCGGCTCCGGACTGGACCATGATCTGGTCGAACCGGTTCTGCACCGCGGCGCCGACGGTCTGGCCGCTTTGGGCGGTCTTGACGAAACAGAGCGTCATATCCCGGTTTTTATCGCTGCAGATGCCGTAACCGTAGTCGAAGTCGATATACAGAATCCGGTCGGTCAGCGCGACGCTCCCGCCGTCCCGGTTGAGTCCCTGCGCCTTGAGCGTCATGACCGGAATTTCCTGATTCATGGTTTTGGCCGCCAGACGGTAGACGCCCGCCGCCTGATTGCTGGAGGTCCGGATTTCATAACTTCCCCCGGTGATATAGCCGAGCCCCGTTATCATATAGGTGTAGGCTTCCGGAGTTTGCTTGCGCAGATCGATACTGATGACGCCGCCGGCGACGGTCACGCCGGCCCCCGTGACGGTCATGCTGCCGGCAAGCTCGGTCCGCCCGGTCAGGACTGAATTGCCGTAGACCGTCATAACGCCGCCGGATTCGATGACGGTGTCGGCCGCGGTCGCCTGCGGCGAGGTGGCGGAGCCATAGGTCCCGAGCTGCATTCTTCCTCCGCTGCCGATAACTGTGCCGACGGCGGTTTGTCCCGATGAAACAAGCTGATAGGATTTCCCCCCACACAGATGCAGGTTGTAGCTGTTCGATGTCGTTTCATAGGAAAAGGCCGAACCATTGCTGGTTCCGGCGATCTGCGTGTTGAAATCGAGTCCCCATATTGCGCCGTTTTCCAGATTGACTCCGGTCATGGCTGCCCCGGAACCGGCCATGAACATGCCGCCCGAGGCGACTTCCGTTCCGTCTGCGATTCCTTGGAGATATTGATAACCGCCGGAAAGAATGCGGGTGTTGCTGACCGTGCCGCCGGAACTTATGAGCATGGTTCCGCCCGCGGCGATCTCGGTTCCGTCTGCGGTTCCGCCGGAGTAGACGTTTACGACGCCGCCTTCCGTGATCCGGTTGCCTGAGCCGTGTTCGCCATTGCCGAAATAGTGGTTCATGGTGTCTCCGCCGCTGCCGATGACCAGATCGCTGAAGCTGTCCCGCAGCGTGAAGACCAGCGTCGAATTCTGGTTTTTCAGCAGGTAAACCGATGACCCCTCGGAACCCGCATGCCGGAACACGGCGGTGTAGCCGCCCAATTGCCGTTCGTCCCAGACGAACGACTGCAGCTGCCGGGTTCCGAGATAGAGGTCGATCTGCCCGGTATAGCCGTCCGCGCCGTCCGCGATGCGGAAGGAGCCGCCCGCCGCAATCATGCTTTCGGTGACGGTGATGCGAAGCCCGCCGGAGGTCGCGGCAGTGATGTTGCCGATCGAATTGATTATCGAAGAGGCCGCCGGGCTTCTGCCTTCCAGCTGGAGGTCGATTCTGCCGCCCGACTGCACGGTGACGGCTCCGTGGGCGGCCAGAAAGCCGGCGACCCGGATTACGCCGCCGAGCTCCGCTCCGGACGCAAGCGAGAGAAGCGCATGGTTGCTGATGCTTCCGTCCCGGAGAAGCCCGCCCGACTGAATATTCAGGGAACCCTTGTTGAGCGTGGTGTTCGAAGCGATTCCGCCGTTCTCGACGACTTGCACTCCATGGTCGATGACCGTATTGACCGCGCTCCCGCCGGAGGAGACGATCTGCGTGCCGCCGGAGAGCCGGGTGTCGGATACGGCGATCCCGCTTGAGACGAACTGCGTGCCGCCGGAGAGGACTGCTCCGTTTTCCGCCGCCCCGGCGAGGATCTGGCTGCCGCCTCGCAGGATCGTCCCGGTGGCAACCGCTCCTTCGAGCAGCACCATGCTGCCGCCTTCGACGATGGTGTCGAACGCTCCGTTGCCGCTGCCGCTGATATTGCGGAGATTGAGGACTCCGTCCTGAAGAACCGTGTCGCGGAGTGCGGTCCGGCTCTCGATCAGCGCGGTGCCGCCGGAGATGGTCATCCGATGGAAATCGGTCTGCTCGACATGGAAGATGCTGACGTTGCCGCCGAGCAGTTTCGTGTCGTACAGCGTTCCGGCGCCGATGGTTCCGGTGCCGCCGGAGTGGATGGTCAGGTTATGGATTTCGGCATTGCCGGTTTCGACTCTTCCGCCCGATACGGTAACGCCGTCCGCAATGCAGCCGGTCCGGAACCAGACATAGCCGCTGTGAAGCGTCATATCTTGTACGGTGCCGAAAATCTGGCCGCTGCCGTCGTGGATGACGGCGCCTGAGATCGCTCCGCCGTATGCGGACAGAAATCCGCCGGAAACGATGGTGCCGTATGCGGTCCCGCCGGAGGCGGCGCATTGACTGCCGCCGCTCTGCACAAGAGTGCCTGAGGCCACTCCGCCGGACTGGATGTATTCAAAGCCGCGATAACCGACAACCGTGTTCGATGCGGTTCCTCCTGAGACGTTCTGAGTGGCGGTTTCGCTGTCGAAGAAGCCGCCGGAGAGTATGGTGTTCTGCGCAGTTCCGCCGATTCCCACGACGATCGTGCCGCCGGATTCGACCCGGTTGCCGTGGCCGGTCACGCCGTCCGGAATGGTCAGCGTCGCGCCGCTCAGGACGGTCTGGTTGTCGTATTCGGAGTTGTCGAGGGCGTAATCGAAGAGGGTGCCGTTCGTCTCGGCGTGGGCGTCGCCGACCAGGTGGCCGGTTTCGTGGCCGATCGCGTCGAAAAGCTCGTCATCGCTGCTCGTGCCGTCGAGGAGCACGAACGCGTTGTCGTTCCGGCTGCGGTTGCCGGTGTCGACGGTTTCGGAGAGCCCGGTGAAGTTGCCGAACGGAGTGAACGCATCCGTTTTTCCGACATGGATCGTCGAATAGGCGTCCAGCTCCGGGCGGTTTGTGACGAAACGGATTCCGCGCGCGGAGAATGCGGAATTCAGCCGTTTGACCAGACGGTCGATCCGTCCGGCGGAGAGCCCGGAACTTTCGATGCTGATGCCGTCGAGCGAAAGAAGTTCGCCGCGGTAGGAGAGATTGTCGCCGCCGTTGAACTCAAGATAGATGAGCTGCTCGGACGACAGAGGACCGCTTCCTGGTGATTCGTTCATTTTCCCTGTATCCCTTTTCTGGTGCTGCAGGTGATCCCGCTTTGCGGTATGATACTTTGAGCGCGTATTAATTATACTGGATTTTATGGAAAAAATGAAATTTTTTTTGGATTTTTTTTATACCGATATCTTTTTTTCATCATTTACGAATGAAATTTTGTCGCTTTAATGAGAACCATTCTTGAAAACTTCGGAAATCATGCTATATTCGAAAATGAAAGTCCGATTCCAAAGGCGCCGCCTGCGGTTGAGGATTGCAAGGTTGAATGTGTCGTTCTGAATGCGAGGGTTCGTCCCGGGCGGAAGAGGCAGGTTTCGGCGGTCGGTTTGCAGGGAAGGTTTGCATATCCTCCGTGTTTCCCCCCCCCTTTTGGGCCCGGGAAGCACGGAGGATTTTTTTATGGATGCGGAGAGCCGGATTGCGATCGTCAGCATGATCGTCGAGGATACGGAAATGAGTGCGGAAATCAACCGGATTCTGCACGAGTACCGCGACTGGCTGGTCGGCCGCATGGGAATTCCCTACAAGCAGCAGAACGTGGCCGTCATCTGTGTCGTGGTGGATGCCCCCGCCAACGTCACAAGTTCGCTCTCCGGCAAGCTCGGCATGCTGCCCGGCATCAGCGTCAAGACGGTTTACTCGAAGAAATAATTCCAACTGGAATCATCTGGAGAACTTTGAAAATGTACGATCCGAAATCCCCCAAAGCCGAGGAGTTCATCGATGACGATGAAATCCAGGCGACCATCCGCTTCGCGCGGGAGAACCGCGGCAACCGCGAACTCATCGAAGCCGTCCTCGAGAAGGCGAAGGAGTGCAAAGGGCTGAACCACCGCGACGCCCTGCTGCTGCTCGAGTGCGACCAGCCCGACCTGAATGAGAAGATTTTCGCCCTGGCGCGGGAGATCAAGCAGAAATTCTACGGCAACCGCATCGTCATGTTCGCGCCGCTCTATCTGTCGAATTACTGCGTCAACGGCTGCACCTACTGCCCGTACCACCACCAGAACAAGCATATCCGGCGCAAGAAGCTGACCCAGGACGAAATCCGCGCCGAGGTCATCGCGCTGCAGGACATGGGCCATAAGCGCCTTGCGCTCGAAACCGGCGAGGACCCGGTCAACAATCCGATCGAATATGTGCTTGAGAGCATCAGGACCATCTACTCGATCAGGCATAAGAACGGTGCGATCCGGCGGGTCAACGTGAATATCGCGGCGACTACGGTCGAGAACTACCGCAAACTCAAGGACGCCGGGATCGGCACGTATATCCTGTTTCAGGAGACCTACAACAAAAAGGCGTACGAGGAACTGCACCCGACCGGGCCGAAGCACAACTACGCCTACCATACCGAGGCGATGGACCGCGCGATGGAGGGCGGCATCGACGATGTCGGCTGCGGCGTGCTTTTCGGGCTGAACCTCTACCGCTACGATTTCGTCGGGCTCCTGATGCACGCCGAACACCTCGAAGCGGCGAAGGGAGTCGGCCCGCACACGATCAGCGTGCCGCGCATCCGCCCGGCGGACGACATCGACGCCGGGGCGTTTTCGAATGCGATTTCGGACGATATCTTCGAGAAGATCGTCGCGGTGCTCCGCATCGCGGTGCCGTATACCGGGATCATCATTTCGACCCGCGAATCCCAGGCGGCGCGCGAGCGTGTGCTGCGGCTCGGCGTGTCGCAGATTTCGGGCGGTTCCCGCACCAGCGTCGGCGGCTATGTGCAGGAAGAGACCGAGGAGGAGAATTCCGCGCAGTTCGACGTCAGCGATACGCGCACGCTCGACGAAGTCGTGAACTGGCTGCTCGGGCTCGGCTACATCCCGAGTTTCTGCACCGCCTGCTACCGGGAGGGGCGCACCGGGGACCGTTTCATGTCGCTCGTGAAGAGCGGGCAGATCGCGAACTGCTGTCTGCCGAACGCACTGATGACCCTGAAGGAGTACCTCGAGGATTACGCTTCGGACGACACGAAGAAGAAAGGCGAGGCCGTGATCAGGCGGGAGCTCGGCCATATCACGAATCCCAAAGTGCATGCCGTCGCCGCCGAGCATCTGCGGGAACTGCACGACGGCAAGCGGGATTTCCGTTTCTGATTCCGGAATCGGCGCCCTCCGGAGGGAGGACGCCGGCCGGGTCAGAGTGATGATTTCCGGCGCCGGTGGCCGAGGATGATGGCGAGCAGCGCGACGATGATGATTCCGAGAATCACGCGCAGCGCGGCACGGTTGCTGCCCTCGTCCTGCTTCGGCTGTTCGACGGTCTGCTCCTTCAGCTTCCGGCCGCTGACCTCTTCCGCCTTCTTCCGTTCCTCGGCCAGCCGGCGCTGCTGCTCGAGAGTTTTGGCGATCTGCCGCTCATACTCCCTGCGCAGTTCGGGGTCCCTGAGCTGCTCCCTGATCATTTCACGCAGCTTTTCGTTGCGGGTCGGCGGAAGGTCGAACTTCTTCATGAGTTCGACGTGGGTTTCGGCGATCTGGCGGACGGTTTCGGCGTCGGCCTTCCAATATCCTTTGCGGACGGTTTCGAGCATGACGGCGGTCATCTCCTGAAGCGCCGCGGGATTGTTCTCCTCGAAGTATTTTCGTATTTCGAGATTCAGCTTGTCGTCAACGTAGACCTCCTTGTACTCCTGCCAGAGATGGTCTTCAAGCATATCGGGCTTCATGACCTCCCAGCCGAAGCTGTTGTGGAAGGTCTCCACGAAACTGCCGGTCGCGGCGGCGCCCTCCTTCATCATCTCTTTGATGTACTTCGGATTCAGCACCGTGCTGCGCGCCTCGACCATGGCGGCTTCGCCGGCCTCCTGCACTTTCGGGCGGCCGGGGGTGCGCAGGTCGTTGAAGTAGGCGCCGGGGTCTTTTCCGGTCACGTGCCGCGCCGCGAGGCTGAGCCCGCCGGTGAATTCATAGACGTGGTCGAGCGACAGCGGCCCCCAGCTGTTGGAGGAGCGGGACTGCACGACCGTATCGGTGTTGACGAGCGCCGCCTTGAACACCCCCTCGACATGTTCGCCCCAGTGGTCTTCGGTATAGAGCGCGCCCATGTTGTTCAGGTAGGTTTCGGCGATTCCCTTCGTATCTTCCCAGCTGCCGCTGTTCTGCACCATGCCGGTGACGCCGGTGCCGAAGTTGCCGTTGACGCCGCCGAAAAGGCGGGCGTTGCTGAGCGACTTGGCCTGTTCGGCGGACATGCCGCCGGCGATCAGCGCCTTGATGATTTCAAGCGAGCCTTCGCGGACGAAGTTGCCGAATTCTCCGTCCGGATCGGTCGCGGCCAGGCGCACCGCCTTGTCGATGAGCCGCATGCGGCTGGTCGCGGCTCCCCGGAACTGGCCGGAGGTCTGGATGACGACGTCGATGCGCGGACGCTTGAGTTCCGAAGCCGGAATCAGCTTCACATCCTGCACCCGGCCGCGCGAATCCCAGACCGGTTCTACGCCGAGCAGATAGAAGATTTCGCCGATGTTCGTTCCCTGGGTCCGGATGAATTCGCCGCCCCAGAGCGAGAAGCCGACTTTCTTCGGATACTCGCCGGTCGATTTGAGCTTGGCCTGGATCAGCGCCTCGGCGAGCTGTCTGCCGACGGCGTAGCTCTCTCTGGTCGGCGTGCGCTCCGGGTCGATGCCGTAGAGGTTTTTGCCGGTCGGGACGGTATCGGGATTCAGCACCGGGTCGCCGCCGGGCGACGGGTAGAGGTAGCCGCCGTTGAACGCATTCACGATGGAGGCCAATTCCGCTTCGGTGGATTTGAGCAGGTCCGCCTTGGCCCGGAAGGTGATCTCCTCGGGAGCCGGTTCCGGTTTCGGCGCCCGCTGCTGCATACGGTCCGGCATTCCCATCCCGCGCGGCGGGCCGGCGGGACGCGGCTGCTTCATCTGACCGGCCATCTGCTGCATCGCGGCGGCCATCTCCGGCGGAATCGCGCGGCCGTCGGGCAGCTTGCCGGACTCCATCATCTTGCGCATATCGTCAGCGGAAGCGGACATCCCCTGCGGATGGCCCTGCGGACGCGCCGGAGCGTCCTGCTTCTTTTTGAACTTCTCCGGGTTGACCAGCGCCTCCTTCGCCCGGGCGTGCGCTTTGGAGAGGTAGTTCTCGGTGAAGAAATGGAGGTCTTCACGCTGCTCCTCTTTCACCTTGCCCGTTTCGAGATCGGCTTTGAACAAGGCGTCGGCGATGGCGTCGACGGTCATCAGCCGGGCGGTTTCGTTCGCCTCGTCCTCGGAATAGGGGCGGCCGATCACATACAGTCCGCGGTTGACCTTCGAATCCTGGATTTCATGCAGGAAGTTATGCAGCTTCCCGAGGTCCTCTTCGTTGAGCTTGCCCGCCGCAAAGTCGGGCGAGAGCTTGAGGTCGCGGTCGTAATGCTCCTTCGTCGCGATTTCGACAATCGTCCTGGCGTATTCGGACTTTAGCATCGGATTTTCCGCCGCTTCATAGTTCTCCAGCTTTTCGTGAAGCTGGGTGAGCGCGCCGTAGCCGTCCGCCTGCATGAAGGGGGCGGTCAGGTGGCTGACCATCGTGGCGTAGCTGCGGCGCTTGGCGATCTGTGCTTCGCCGACGTTGTTGATGATGTAGAGATAGTAGTGCGGCATCTCGCCGACCAGCACGTCCGGCCAGTCGTAACTCGACAGCGCGACCTGCTTCCACGGGGTGAATTCGAGGCTGCCGTGGGTGCCGAAGTGCATCATCGCGTCCGCCTTGAAACCGTGGCGCAAGTAGAGGTAAGTCGCGATATAGGTGTGCGGCGGGGCCATCTTGACGCCGTGGACGAGTTTGTTCTCGTCGCTCCCTTCGCCGGGGAGGGACTGCGGCATCAGGATGACGTTGCCGAACTGAATCCGGCCGATGGCCATATTGCCCTCCGGCGTGCGGAAGGATCTGCCGGGGAATTCGCCGTAACGCTCCGTCACCGTCCGGTAGAGGTCGGCGGGCATGCTCTTTTCGACCCATGCGTGGTATTCGCCGGGAGTGATGGTGACGGTCTGCACGCGCGGCACGGCTTTTTCGCCCGCGCTGTTGCCCGCGTTGGTGCCGAAGGCGGCGTTGTTCGCTTCGATCTCCTCATTCAGCTGTTCCGCCGTTTCGGGGAGCGGGCCGGTCGTGTAGCCGGCCTTCTGCAGACGCTTGAGCACGTTGAGGATGGATTCCGAGACGCCGAGCCCGCCGGTGGCGGCCTCCCTGCCGATGGAGCCGTAATAGATGATCGCGATCTTCTTTTCGGAATTCGGCTTGCGCTTCAGGTCCGTCGTCTTTCTGACCAGTTCGGCGAAGCGCTCGAGACGGTCGGGAATCGTGCGGAATTCGAGCAGCCCGCGGTTGTTGCGGTAGAGCGCCGAGAGCACGAAGGGGACCGCTCCGCCGTCGAGTTCCGGCATGGTGACGCTCTGGCTCAGCATGCCGCCGGTCATGCCGCGCTGGTCGCGCAGGTACTCCCCGTACGGCTGGCTGACCTTGATCGGGCAGAAGAGCGGGACGTTGTATTTCTTCAGGAGTTCGACCGCCTTTTCGCCGAGACGGCCGTGCGGCTGGTAGACGACCAGGTCCGGCCTGACCTCCTCGAACATCGGGAGCAGGTTCCACATGCCGTTGGCGGCGACGACGTTGAGCCCTTTCTTCTCAAGCGCGCCGATCAGCTCTTCCAGCGCGCCGCCGCCGTTGCCGGAGAGCAGGCAGACGGTCGCGGCATTCTCCTTGTAGCGGCCGGTCTTTTTGTACCAGGCCAGATACTCCTGATAGGTCTTGAAGGCGTCGTCCTCGCTGATATGGAAGAACGGATGGCGTTCGATTTTTTTCGGAGGCTGCGGTCTCGCGGCGCGGAGCCGTTTCCCGTCGACCTCGTAGCGGATATAGTCGAGCATGCGCCGGAAGTTCTCCTTTCCGCCGTTGCCGAGGTAGGCGGCGATCTCCTCCCGCTGTCTGCCGGTCAGCGTGTTGAGCGCGGTTTCGGTGCGGGTCGAAGCGGTGACGTAGAGCGGCTTCTTCAGCGTAGCGAGGAGCTGCTGCTGCTTCTCCGTGAAGTTGAGCCCCATGCCGAAGAAGATGATCATGTCATAATTCTTCAGCTCCTCGCCGCTGGTTTCGGTCCACCTGAGCGGAGTCGCTTCGATGGCCGGATTCAGCTCCTGGTTCATCAGCGGCGCGAGCAGATATTCGGGGTAGTTCACGAAGGCGACCCGGGTGTTCGAGCCGTAACGGTGATAGAGGCCGACGGCCGCGGCGACGGCGGCGATGATGAGTGCGGCGATCAGGTATTGGGGCGGCAGTTTGCGCATTTCAGTTTTCTCCTTCGGGAACGTAGATGATTTCGCCGGATTCGAGGCGGTAGGCGATGCCGACGCGCTGTCCCTTGCCGGTGCCTTCGGCTTTTTCGGACTTGTAGCGGGTCACTTTGTTGTCTTTCTTGATGATGATCTCCATATCCGGCTTGCCGGCGTTCTTGACGAACGTCGCGTCCTCGGCGGTCAGGAATTCGGTCATGCGGCTCTGGATCGCGAAGGCGACCATCAGCGCCACGGCGAACACCATCGCCACGTCGAAGAGGTTCATCAGGCTGGAACGCGGATCGACCTCGTCCTCGTCTCGAAACAGATCGTCATAGCGGCGTTTTCTCATTTCGCGGCCCTTTCGAGATGGCGGTCGAGGACATACTGGAGATTCGAAATCTCCTCCGTATACCAGTGCCGCTTGACGGAGTAGACCAGCAGCCCGACTCCGGCGACGAGACAGCCGACCACGGTGGTGGCGAAAGCGATCTGCATGTTGTAGGCCATTTCGCCGATGTTGCCCGAGGCGAGACCGGCCAGCGCGGGGCCCATCGGGATCAGTGTGCCCATGAGTCCGAGCATCGGGCCGACTTTGGTCAGGAACTTGGCGCGTTCGAGTTCGCGTTCGTATCCCTGCCGGATTTCGGCGATCCGTTTTTCGCATTCGAGCTCGTCCCAGCCGAGTGCATTGAGTTCGGCGAGGTGGCAGCCGAAGATGCTCCCTTCGTCAAAGTCCGCCGGATCGAGTTCGGGCGACCGGCGGATCTTTTTCAGGAGCTCGCTCCGTTTCCGGCGCTGCTGGAGCAGCACGAGATAGGTCGAGAAGAATCCTCCCAGCGAGACCAGCGAGGCGACCATCGCCGCGAGCAGCAGCACGATGACCGGCAGGAGCAGGCTGTTGGAGATCCAGTTAAGAATTTGGGTGACGGTGGACATGGCACTTCTTCCTTTTATATGTTAAATAGACCGTAAAGAAAATCATACTCAGAAAAACCGGGACGGCGAGCAGCCCGAATACGCACAGCGAGTCGAAATGATTCTCGTCCCCGGCGACGGGAATCAGCCGCGCATTCGCCGCGACCGGCAGGAAAATCGCGCCGAGGATCAGAACCCATTCGACGTGCAGGACGGAGAGAATCCGCGCTTCGCGGTCGCGCCGCAGCAGCCGGGTCAGCTCCGACACCGCGATTCCGGCCGCGGGCAGCAGAACGGCAAGCCAGACGGTGATGGTCCGGAACTCGAAGTTCGGAAATTCGTTGAAAAGCCGCATCTGCAGATAGAACACGCCGGCCGGAAGCAGTGCGGACGGCAGAAACACCGCGTATTTCCACCGTTTGACCCGTTCGCCGGATTCGTGTTCCGCGAGAAGCGAGAATCCGGCCATCAGCGAAAACAGCTCCTGGATGACGACGAGCGCACACCAGCTTTCGAGCGTTTCCGCGCCGGAGAGGGCCGTGTCGATCCCGACGAGACTGGTGCGTGCGATCCGCCCTTCGAAGAAGAAGGGCAGCGGCATAAGCAGCAGGGCCGTCAGGAGTTCCCAGCGGCGCGGCAGAAGCGCGAGCTTGCAGAAACTTTGAAAAGCCGCCGCAATCAGCACGGCGGAGATGAAAAGCGTCATGATGGGATCACTCTTTATAAATGTAGCAGGTCAGGAAGCGGAACCGGCCGCCGTCGCCCCTGCTGTCGATCGTGTAGTGAAAGCGTCTGCCGTCCGGGTTCCGGAAATAGACGTTCAGGATGCCGGGATCGGTCTTGTTCGCTTCGGCTTTGAGAAATTCCGCCGCGGCATCCATCGACTGTACCGAGCGGTAGTAGTCCGGCATGTTCACGTCGGACCGCCGGGCGCAGAGGGCGCCGAACTCCTTCGAGTCGTCGCGCGAAGCGATGTCGCGGAGTTTCTGTGCAAACTCCTTCGCGGCGCTTTCGGTGCCCGCCGCAACCGCCACGGTCCGCGCCTCGTCCGGCACCGTCGGGGAGAAGTGCCGGCAGAACAGGACCACCGCCGCGGCGAGGAGGACGACTCCGAGAATCAGTTTCGCTTTGCTGTTCATGGCCGGATCTCCATTACTGTTTCGGTACTTCCCTGTACTCCCGCAAGCCGTCGGTGCGGTAGAAATCCTCGTCTTTTGTGCCGAAGAAGCCGATCAGCAGGCTTTTGTGGGTCTCGGAGCTGCCGAGGAAGCCGTGGCTCAGGTTTTCGACCGTGGCGTGGCCGTCGACCCAGCCGAGGTTCGCGGCGCGGGCGTGGCGGAAGTGGATCGAACCGTCGTCGCCGTAGGAGGCGCCGTTCGAGCCGAGCACGCGCGGATACATGATCGAGGCCGGGTTGAAACCGCTGCCCATGCTGCCGCCGGAGAGCACGCGGCCGTTGTCGCCGAAGGCGATGACTTTCGACGGATCCCTGACCGAACTCAGCTTCGGCTGCGGCATCTTCGGTTTCGAGGTTCCGACGCCGTATCCGCCGAGCCAGTAGCCGTTGTAGCCGTATCCGCCGCCGGTCTGGATTTTCGTGATGTCGCTCACATCGACGTTCTCATACGCCTTGATGTTCGGGCAGATGAAAACGCGGCCGTTGCCGTCTGCGTACGGTACGAGGAAGCCTTCGCGGTCGGTGTAGTCGTAACCGCCGGAGACATATTTGCCGCACCAGTAGGTTCCGGCTCCCATCGAGCCGACGCTGTACGGGCTGGAGTAGCCGCCGTTGTCGCCGGCGTACTGGGTGTTGGCCAGCGCGATCTGTTTGACGTTCGAGATGCAGCTCGCGCGTTTGCCGGTTTCGCGCGCCTGCGCCAGCGCCGGCAGCAGCATCCCGGCCAGGATGCCGATGATCGCAATCACCACCAGCAGTTCGATCAGTGTGAATCTGATTTTTTGTGACATGGTTTTTCCTTTATGTAAATGATTGTTAAGGTTTCCGGGCAATTTCGAACAGATGCTTCACTCTCTGCTCGATGATTTCATTTTTCCGCGATTTCAGATATGCGAGGCGGGTGCCGGCGCGCTCGGCCGCCTTGCGGAGCTCCGGCAGCCGCCGCGGCGTCTCTTCGGCCCGGCGCTCCATTTCGCGGCGGATGTCGCTGCGGAGTCGGCCGAGAAGCGCTTCATCGCCGGTTTTGCGGTATTCTGCGGCGGTTTTGCGGAAGCTCCGCTCCGCCTCGAGCGTCTCGGAGTTGTGAACCGGGCGCCGGACGCCGGGAACCGCCCTGCCGTGCCCGCCGCTGTTCATGGCGGCGGAGGCGAGGACCGTTTTCAGGTGATTTTCGACAACGCGATCAGGGTCGCTCTTCCACGCCTTCACGGAATGTTCGGCCCGCCGGTATTTGGATTCGAAGTAGGTCCGGCGAGCGGCGGTGAAGGCGATTTCGCGTTCGAGCTGCCGGGTCAGGATCGCGCGGAGTTCGGCTGCCGACTCCGGCGTATCGTTTTCGAGCAGCTCCTTCATCCGGCGGAATTCGTTCTGCTCTTCCTCTTCGCGGAAGTCGTACGGCCTGTGCGCGGCCGCCGGCGCGGCGGCGAGCTTTCCCGCATCGGTTTCAGGACGGGCGGGGGCAGGGGCGGCGGCGACGGCGGCGCCGATCAGCAGCGGCAGAAACATCATTGGTTCACCTCCCGGGTCAGGTATCGTTCGGCGATCCGGCGGACTCCGGCCCGGATCGCGCGGCTGCTGTAAGTCGCGCCGGTCACCGCATCGACTTCGCGGAACAGCGCCTGCTTCGGCGTCAGGCCGTTCCAGCTGCTGAAGAACGGGTCTTCGCGGACGAAATCCAGATAGGCCGGCGTCTCCTGATTGGCGCCGATCAATATGCCGGCGACGGTGCCGTCCGCCCGGAGCGCGAGGGCGAGCTCGATGGTGTCCGCGAAAGCGGTGGTGCGTTCCGTATCGCCGTTTTCGAGCAGCAGCATGCCGAGTTCGGTTCCGTCGGCGGCGAGAATCCGGCTGTCGGGGCCGCCGCACGGCAGCAGTTCCGCGTAATCCGGGAACAATTTTTTCAGTTGGCCGTCGAATTGCGGCAGCCGCATGGCCGCCGGGTTGCTCTGCGCCGCCGGTTTCGGGGCGAGCGCGGTCCTGGCGGCATTGCGGACTCCGGCGATGACGGCGCGGCTGCTGTAAGTCGCACGGGTCACGGTGTCGACTTTCTTTTCGGCGGCTTCGGCGAGTTTGAGGCCGTTCCAGCGACGGAAGAACTTCATGCGGGACAGACGGGCCAGATAGGCGGGCGTTTCGCGGTTTTTGCCGGGCAGGACTCCCGCAATCCGGCCGTCCGCGCCGGTGACGACGCCGACCTCGATGCTGCCGCCGTAACCGTCGGTGCGCGGAAAGCGCGCGGCGTCCTCGAGGTGGAGTTTTCCGAGCTCTTTGCCGGAACCGTCGAGCAGCCGATATGTGAATGCGTCGGCGGCAGTGACGGATTCGCAGGCTGGAAACAGCTTGAGCAGTCCGGTGCGGAATTCCGCCGGTACGTCGAGTGACGGCCCGTTACCTTTCGTTCCCGCGGTGGCGAACAGCAGTGTCCCCGCGGCCAGCAGCAATGTCGCTTTATGCTTCATCAACCCGGTTCTTTTGGCTTTTGTATTAGTTTGGTCTAATTTTGTTTGCGTTAAAAAAACAGTCGTTCTTCGACTGCTTCTGCATAATATAGTTGCGGAAGAGAAAAATGCAATAGCGTATTATTAGATTAATCTAATTTTCTTTGAGGCCGTTTTTCGCGGTGCTCACCGGAACTGGTTCGCCGAGAAAATGCGGTTCTCGTCCGATGGCGACGTCGAGGAGCGCGAGCACACGGGAAAAGGCTTCGCGCAGGTGGTTGCGGAGCCGGAACCGCTTCTGTGCGACGTCGCGCGCGGCGAAGCCGATCGCGTCGATGCCGTGGTGCCCGGCGAGATACAGCGCGCGTTTGCAGTGGAACTCCTGGGAGATGATGGTGAGCCGGGTCTGCCCGAACACCCGGCGGGCGCGGCTGACCGAATCGAGGGTGCGGAATCCGGCGAAATCCTCGAAGATGTCTTCCGGCTTCACGCCTTTTTTCTCGAGCGCCCGGCGCATGGCGGCCGGTTCGTTGTACTCCTTCCGGCTGTTGTCGCCGGAGACGATGATCTTGCGGACCTTTCCGGCGTGATAGAGTGCGGCAGCCGCTTCGATGCGGTATTGGAAGTAGGCGTTCGGTCCGTAACGGCCGTCCGGTGCGGTGCCGAGCAGGAGGCCGACTTCGCGCGGCTCGATTGCGTCGATGCTGTCGCTGACCCGGCTGCCGCAGCGTTCGACGACGGCGTGCGCATGAAGAATCAGCGATGCGGCGCCCAGGCAGAGGAGCGCTGCTCCCGCCGATGCGAAGCGGATGAAGCGGCGGCGCGGAAGGCGCCGGAGCTGTTCGCGGATGCCGCGCATCGTCATCTCAGATATTCCCGAGCCGGACGTTCCGGAAACCGCGTTCGAGCGCCCGGTCGCGGAGTGCGTGCAGAAGCGCGGCCGGAGTCCGCGGGCTCTGCCGGTAGTGGTAGGCCGGAAAATATGCGTTGAAGTGCAGCGGGGTATCGGTCCCGAGGGCCGCTTCGACCCAGTCCAGATACGCCTCCTGCTGCTCCGGCGAATCGTTTCGCCCCGGAATCACGAGATTGGTCAGCTCAAGGTGGCCGCCGGCCTCGTTTTTAAAGATTTCGCAGGCGGTTCTGACCGGCGCGAGCGATCCGCCGCACATCGACTCGTAGAACTCCTCGCTGAACCCCTTGACGTCGATGTTGGCGGCATCGACGAGCGGATAAAGCGCGCGTGCCGGTTCCGGCTCGATGAAGCCGTTGGTGACCAGTACGGTTCTGAGACCCGACGCGCGCGCCAGCTTCGCGATATCCATCGCGTATTCGATCCAGAGGGTCGGCTCGTTGTAGGTCAGCGAGATCGACGGGCAGTCGTTTGCCGCCGCGAGCGAAACCGTCTCGCGCGGCGTCAGGATTCTCCAGTCGCCGTTCGCGTTGTAGGTTCCGTGCGAAAGCGAGCTGTTCTGGCAGAAGCAGCAGTCGAGGTTGCAGCCGAATGCGCCGAGCGAAAGCGTCCGGGTGCCGGGCAGGAAGTTCATAAGCGGTTTCTTCTCGATCGGATCGATTGCGACGGCGGCCGGCCGGGCGTAGGAGAGCGCATGCAGTTCGCCCGCCGCGTTGCAGCGCATCCGGCACCAGCCGGCGCCCCCGGGCGTGATTACGCAGCGCCGCGGGCAGAGATCGCAGCGCACCGCTCCCTCCGGGAGCCGGGTGTAGAATCTGGCGGGATTGTCCGGCATCGGGTGTCCTCCGTATCTGAATCATCCCGGAAAATAATCCGGCTTCCGGTTTTTTTCAACCCCCGGGAGCCGGAAAAGAGGAAAAATGTTGCGCTTTTCGGAAAGTCTCGACGGATGTTGTTGCTTTTTGGATGGTGCGGGGCTATATTATCCGCCGTGACGGAACCATATATTTTGAGACAGGGAAATACCGCAGATGAAAACATTTGATGGGTTGTTCGAAGAGCTGAAAGCGAAGGCCGCCGCCGCCGATCCCGAATCCGGGACGGTCAGGGAGTTGAACCGCGGCAAGCATTTTATCGGGAAAAAGGTGGTCGAAGAGGCCGGAGAGGTCTGGATGGCCGCCGAATACGAGGGGCGCGAAAAGACCGCCGAGGAGATTTCCCAGCTGCTCTACCACCTGCAGGTCATGATGATCGCGAATGATCTCGAGCTCGAAGACGTTTACAGATACCTCTAAAACCCAGGATACTGCTTTATCATGCTGAAATTGGCGATACCGAACAAGGGCGCTCTTTCCGAGGACGCCGTCCGCCTGCTCGGCGAAGCGGGCTACAAGTGCTCCCGCTCCGGCCGGGAGCTCGTGGTCAGCGACCGCGTGAACGACATTGATTTCGTTTTTCTGCGTCCGCGCGACATCGCGCTCTACGTCGGCGACGGGGTCCTCGACCTCGGCATTACCGGGCGCGACCTGAAGGAGGACAGCGGCGCCGACGTCATCGAGCTCTTTCCGCTCGGCTTCGGCCGTTCGCGCTTCTGCTTCGCGGTCCCGAAGGAGTCGGGGCTGACCGTCGAAAAGCTCGGCGGGCTGCGCATCGCGACCTCGTATCCCGAGCTGCTGCGCCGGAACCTCGAGAAGCGGAATCTGAAGTGCCCGATCGTCCGTCTCGACGGTGCGGTCGAGATTTCGATCCGCCTCGGCGTGGCGGATGCGATCGCCGACGTGGTCGAGTCCGGCGCGACGCTGACCGAGGCCGGGCTGGTGGTGACCGGAGAACCGATGCTCTGCTCCGAAGCCGTCCTGATCGGGCGCTCGCCGGAGCTGCAGGAGTGTCACGAGGTGAAAAAGCTCATTGCGCGGCTGCGCGGCATCATCGTCGCCGGCAGCTATGCGATGATGGAGTACGACATTCCGCGCTCGGCGCTCGAGGCGGCCTGTTCGATCACTCCCGGAATCGAGTCGCCGACCGTCGCGCCGCTGTCGAATCCGGACTGGGTCGCCGTCAAGTCGATGGTGCTCCGCAAGGAGTGCAACCGGATCATGGACGAGCTTTATGAAATCGGCGCGCGCGGAATTATCGTGACGGATATCCGCTCCTGCCGGCTTTGAGCATATCGGGAAGGAAGACGGTTCGAAAATGAAAAAGACGATTCTTGAGCGGGCCCGCGAAGTGTTCGATACCGAAGTCTGCGGCGTCAACGCGGTGCGGGACAATCTCGGCGAATCCTTCGAGGCGCTGGTCGATCGCTGCATGCGGACGCTTTCGTCCGGCGGAAAGCTGGTCCTGACCGGCGTCGGCAAGAGCGGGTATATCGGCAAGAAGATCGCGGCGACGCTGTCGAGTGTCGGCTCCCCGGCGGTGTTCATGCACCCGGTGGAGGCGCGTCACGGCGACCTCGGCATCATGCAGAAGAACGACCTCCTGATCGCGCTGTCGTATTCGGGGGAGACCGAGGAGCTGCTCGTTGTGCTGACTCCGGCGAAGCGGCTCGGGGTCGAGCTCGTTTCGATCACCGCCAGCCGGACGTCGAGCCTCGGCCGGATGAGCGACCTCGTGGTCGAAATGCCGGTGCCGAAAGAGGCTTGTCCGTTCAATCTCGCGCCGACCACGACGACGACCGCGCTGCTGGTGCTCGGCGATGCCCTGGCCATGGTGCTGCTCGACGAGCACGGTTTTACGAAGAGCGATTACGGCCGGCTTCATCCGGGCGGGGCGATCGGCCGGATGGTGACGCTGCGGGCGGGAGATATCATGCGCGGGCGCGACCGTTCGGCGATCGTCTGCGCCGAGGCGACGGTCCGCGACGCGATCATCCGCATGAGCGGCGCGCGCTGCGGCTCGGCGATCATCGAGGATGGCGATCGCCGGCTGCTCGGAATCTTCACCGACGGCGATTTCCGCCGCTGGGCCGAGAAGGATATGTCGGTACTGGAGCGCGCCATGAGCGAAGTCATGACGCCGCACCCGGTGGCGGTCCATGCCGGACAGCTGGCGGTTGAGGTGCTGAAGGTGCTCGAGAGCCGCCATATCGACGATATCGTGGTTCTTGACGACGACGACCGTGTCGCCGGCTTTATCGATGTGCAGGATCTGCCCGGCTTGAAACTGATGTAAATTTTCCGGAATTCGGAGGCAGCATGGACAATTGCAGACGCTGGATGCTGGTCGCGGTTTTTCTGGTCGGTTCGTTCGCGCTGCGGGCGGACGACCGGGAGGCGACCGACAGTTACCGGCTCGGCCGCGAGGCGTATGAGAAGGAGGACTACCGCACGGCTTCGAAGAGATTCGAAGACGCCGAATTGTACGCCGATTCGGCGGTGGTGAAGTCCAACGCGCTCCGCGCCCGGATCGCCGCGCTGCAGATGTGCGGGCTGCCGTACCAGGAGTTCGAAGCGATTGAGCGGATGCTGACCGAGTATCCGGAGTATGCCGATTTCGTTTCGCTGATCGACCGGGAGTATGCGCTCGCGAAGATGTACGACGACGGCGTCCGCGAACCGGCGTTCTGGAGTTTGCGCTGGATTCCGTGGCTGGTCGGCGACGACAAGAGCATCGAGATTTACCGCAAGGCGCTTGAGCGCGCGCCGTTTTCGGAGCGCGCGCCGCAGGCCCGGCTCCGGCTGGCCTATCTGCTCGACCAGAAAGGCGAGGTGAAGGAGTCTCTCGCCGAGCTGCGCCGGATCATTCAGGAGTTTCCGGATTCGCCCGAGTGCGAGCTGGCCTACCTTGCGCTCGGCAACGGGCTTTTCGAGCTCTCCCGCCGCGGCGACGGCGACGCGCGCTATGCGCGCGAGGCCTACGACGTGTTCCGGGAGTTCCAGAACAAATATCCCGATGCGCCGGAGAATGACTTTGTGCGCACGATCCTTGCGCAGAGCCGCGACATTCAGGCGGAACGGCTGCTGACGATTGCCGATTTCTATGAAAGTTCCGGGCGCAGGGAGGCGGCCGAACGTTATCTGGCCCGGATTCTGAAGGAGTTTCCCGACACCGGGGCCGCCGCGGATTCCGAACGCCGCCTGGTGGAGCTCGACAAGAGCTTCGTCCCCGACGATTTCCAGGTCGGCGCCGAGCCGCGGCTGCAGCGCTATCCGGCCTACAAACTGCCGGAGGAGTCCGGCAAGCTGCTGATTGTTCCGGGCCGCGGAAACCGCAAATATCTGCTGCCGGTCTACGATCTCGGGCTCGGGAAGAAAGATGATCCGCCCGCCGTGGCGACCGGAAAAGGGGAGGCGAAATGAGGAAGATTCATCTGGCCGCGCTGGCGGCGTTTCTGCTGGTTGTCTGCGGCGGATGCGGATACCGGGTCGGGAGTCTCATGCATCCGCAGATCAAAACCGTGGCGGTCGCTCCGGTCCAGAACGAGACGGTCGAATACAATCTGACCGCGCAGGTCCGCAATCTGCTCTGCGAACGTTTTATGGTCGACGGTTCGCTGAAGCTCGTCGACGAGAAGGAGGCGGACTGCATCGTCTATGCCCGGGTGACCGACGTGCGTTTCGCCGAGGTGTCGTGGGCGAAAAACGACAAGGACCGGGACGATATTTTCCTGCCGAATGAGTGGAGCGTCACCCTGACGATCGAATATTCGGTCATCATTCCGGGGCGGGTGCAGCCGCTGGTCGCGGCGAAGAAGGTCACCGGCACCGCGAATTTCGAGACCGGCCCGGACCAGATGATCGGCCGGCTCAACGGCGTCCGGCAGGCCGCCTACGATGCGTCTAAAAATGTCGTATCCTCGTTTACCGAAGGGTGGTAAAGGCGTTTCCGGCGGAGAGGAAGGGGCGCGTTTGTTAATATGGTGATCGGTTTTGCCAAAAAAGGGCAGTCGCTGTTTATCCTGTCGTTTGCCGCGCTGATTTTCTGCGGAACGCTCCTGCTGAAGCTCCCGTGGGCTTTTCATGGCCATCTGGCCTGGGTGGACGCCTATTTCACGGCCACGAGCGCGGTTTGCGTAACGGGGCTGTCGTCTGTGGCGACCGGTAAATTCACGCTTTTCGGGCAGCTGGTCATCCTCGGGCTGATCCAGCTCGGCGGCATCGGCATCATGACGCTCTCTGCTTCGATCCTGCTGCTGATCGGGCGCGGGCTGTCGTTCAGCAACACGCTGCTGATCTCGAACCTCTCGGACAATTTTTCCCTGCGCGGCACGGAGGGACTGACCCGGACGGTCATTCAGTATACGCTGGTCAGCGAAGGCATCGGTTTCTTTCTGCTGCTGCCCGGTTTCTGGGCGAAGTATCCATTGCCCGAAGCGGTCTGGTACTCTTTTTTTCATGCGGTCTCGGCGTTCTGCAACGCCGGGCTCTCCCCGTTCCCGGACAGCCTGATCGGACAGACCCGCTGGACTCAGATGACGGTTGCCGGGCTGATCATCCTCGGCGGACTCGGCGTCTATGTGATTTACGATTTGCTGATGGTGTTCCGGCACAAGCAGTACCGGCTCCGGGTCCATTCCCGGGTCGTGCTTGTCGCAACGCTGATCCTGATTGCCGCCGGAACCGTGCTCCTGTGGCTGAACGGCTATGTGCGGGAGACCGGCCTCAGCTGGTACGACGCGTTTTTTCAGTCTGTCACGGCGCGGACCGCCGGATTCAATTCGGTGGATATCGGTGAACTGCCGGCGGAGAGCCTGACGCTGATCATCATCCTGATGCTGATCGGCGGCGCGCCGGGGTCGACGGCGGGCGGCATGAAGGTCAGCACCGTCGCTCTGGCCGTCTCTTCGATCATCGGAACCTTCAAGGGCAATGCGGATGTGCAGATGTTCAAGCGGACGATCCCGATTGCGAACGTCCTGCGCGCCTACACGATCATCGTGACCTTCATCCTGCTGACCTGCGCCGGGGCGATTTTCCTGCACATGCTGACGCCGGAACGGTTTGCGATGATGGAGTGCTTCTTCGAATCCGCGTCGGCGATCAGCACGACCGGGCTGTCGACGGGGGCGACTTCGAGCCTGACTTCGTTCGGCAAGATCTATCTGGCGTGTTATATGTTCGTCGGCCGCATCGGGCCGTTCACGGTAATGCTGTTCCTGCTCAGCCGGGAGAAGAAGCGGCGGCTGCGCTATCCGGAAGAGCGCATCATCATAGGTTAGGAGTTTGACATATGGCAAGGAATCATTATGCGGTGCTCGGGCTCGGCTCGTTCGGGGCGAAGCTGGCGGTCGCCCTCGCCAGGGCGGGCAACACGGTTCTGGTGGTGGATATCGACCAGCAGCGGGTGGACGACCTGCGCGACAAGGTGACCGAAGCAATCATCGCCGATGTCAGCAACGAGGAGGTCGTCCGCGAACTCAATGTGCGCAAATTCGATGCGGTGATTCTCGGCATGAGTTCGCACTTCGAGGACCAGGTGCTGGCGCTGACGCTGCTGAAGCAGGAGGGTGTCCGCAAGGTCATCGTCAAGGCGAATACGACGATTCAGGAGCGGATTCTGTTCCGGCTCGGCGCTGACGAGGTGTTCCAGCCCGAGCAGGATGTGGCCGAACGGCTCGCCCGGCGGCTGACCATGGACAACATCACCGACCTGTTTGAATTCAAAGGTTCCGCGATCGCGGAGGTTACGGTGCCGGAGCAGCTCTCCGGCCAGTCGCTGCGCCAGCTGGACCTGCGCAACCGTTTCAACGTGACCGTCCTGCTGATGCGCAAGCCGGGCGGCTCGGCGGAGACGGTCATGACCCCGGACACCCTGCTTGAAAAAGGCGACCAGCTCACCGTTTTCGGCAGTCAGAAATCGATTATCGAACTGTTCAAGGAGAAATGAAAAATGGCTGAATGCATCTTCTGCAAGATCGTCAAGGGGGAAATCCCGTCGTTCAAGGTTTACGAGGATGAGCTTGTATATGCGTTTCTGGATATCGGCCCGATCAATTTCGGGCATACGCTGGTGATCCCGAAGGAGCACCACGAGTCCTCCGCCACGATTCCGGAGGAGACGGCCGGGCGCATGTTCCGCATCGGCGCCCGCATCGGCGTGGCGCTCAAGCGTGAACTCGACTTCGAGGCGTTCAATCTGCATCTGGCCGACGGCACCGCGGCGGGGCAGGTGGTCATGCACGCCCATCTGCACGTGATTCCGCGCGGCGTCGAGGACGGCTTTCACTGGAACTGGCGGCAGCTGCGTTACGAGGACGGCCGGGCGGCCGACTGCGCGGAGAAGATCGCGAAGCGCCTTGCCGCGGCGGCGAAACAGGCCTGACGGCAGGAGGTGCGTATGCGGAGCGCGTGTTTGACGATGGCGGCGCTGCTGCTGGCGCTGCTGCCTTTCGCGGCGAAGGGCGACCGGCTCGACACGCTGGTCACCCAGCTGGACCGTCTCGAACCGGCTTTCTGGAAGGCGCTGGCGATGAAATCCGATTCGGACTACCGCCGCGATGTGGAGAAACAGCTCAGCGAGACCGTTGCGACGGCCCGCGAAGTGCAGAAAGTCGCGTCGCGTTACGGCAGCCGTCACCCGAACATCACGACCGAGCTGAACAAAATCCGCACCATTTTTCAGGAGGTCGAGCCGTTTTCCGCCCAGAATTACCGCTTCGGCTTCAAATACACTTCCCTGCGCGATTACGAGCAGCAGTTCCGCAAAGACCAGCCGGAGATGAGGAAGAAGCGCGAGAAGCCGACCATGGCGAATGTCAGGATCGCCGATTACGAACGGTGGCTGGACGAGGTCATGCGCGACAATGTGAACCGGGTCCGCCGTCAGCGCGGCGGCAGCAGCGGCAGCGGCAGCGGCGGCGGCGAGAAATCCGACGAGGCGATGAAGGCGCGTACCGTCACCTTCTTTCATGCCGTTGCGACGATCCGCCTGACGCTGATGAAATACCGGCAGGAGGGCAGGCCCGACTTTCCGGAATAACGGTGTCCGCCGGACGCTATCTGGATTTGCGGACGAGAAGCAGCATCATCAGCGCGACGATGACGGCGGCCGCAAAACCGGCCTGCTCGTTGTAGAAATAGCCGCAGGCGCCGCCCGCGATGGCGGCGGGCAGGAAGATCAGCATCAGAGTGAAGATGCAGCCGGCGATCTTGATGCCGAGCGTGATGATGATGACCAGGGTCAGCGCCGCGCCGGCGGCGAGCAGCACGGTCGTCGCGTCGATTGTCTGTAAGTCCATTCGTCCCGTTTTATGTTGCGGATTTCAGTCAGAGACTTACTATACCGCGTCAAACGCCGTTCCGCAAGCGGCGAATCTCAGATCGTCGCCCATATCGCGGTGACCAGGTCGATATAGACCCAGCCCTGAGCCGCCATTGCCGGGACGATCAGCAGGGCCGGGTACCGGATCGGCCGGAGGGGAGGCCGGAAACTCAGTCCCGCCATCACCAGAGCGGTCAGGAGGGTGCCGAGCAGCGCCAGCAGCGTCAGCTGGAGATCGAAGAGGCCGCAGCCGGGAATGAAGTTCAGGCCGAATGACATCAGAAATGTGAAATAAACCGTGATTACGAGCGTCAGGAGCGCATTCGCCGCAGTTCTGGCCGGCGGTTCCGAGCGGACGGCGGCGATTCCGGCCGCAATCATTCCGAGGTAGGCCGGAATCGAGTGAAGCGCCATGACCCAGACCGGCCAGCCGGCAGGATTGAGGCGCCCGACCGGGCCGGGCAGAAAGAAGAAGAGCGGAAGAATTGCCGCTGTCGCGGCGACTGTGAGCGGCGCTGTCTGCCTGGACGTTGTCATTCCGTTTTTTCTCCCATTCTGCTTTGAAAGCATTTGCTTCTGAGCAGCCGCCGGGCGCAGCCGAGCTTTTTCCGGGCGGCTTCGAGGTGAAATCCGGCTGCGGCGGGGTCGGGGGAGCCGTCGAGTCCGAACAGCCGGATGCGGCCGAGCCGGTAGTGGGAGTACGGGTCTTGGGGATCGATTTCGAGAACGCGGGTGAAGTATGCGGCAGCCTTCCGGCAATCGCCTGCCTGCTGTGCGAGGAGCCCGAGATTGTAAAGCGCATCGTCGTCGTCCGGATTGGCGGCGACCGCTTTTTCAAGCCAGTATTCCGCCCGTTCCGGATTCTTCTCCGTCCCGATGCCTTTCAGATACATATAACCCAGATCGTTCAGATTTTTGCTGTAACCGTGCGTGAAAGCATATTTGGTCCATAAGAATGATTTGCGCAGATTCCGTTTCACGCCGCGGCCGCTGTAATAGGCAACCGAGAGATTGTAGGCGGCATGCACGTCTCGGAATTTCAGAAAATAATTCCGGTTCCATTCGAATGATTTCCGGTATGACTTGCGCACTCCGCCCCAGCCTTCATAGTAAAAGTACGCTATTTTGCCGCAGGCCCAGTGATCGCCCAGCTCAAGTGCGCGCCGGTAAAGGGAGAGCGCTTTTCTGCGGTCTTGCCGGACGCCGCGGCCGTGTTCATAGGAGCAGCCGAGGTTGTAGGTCGCCATGTCATGTCCCTGAGCCGCGGCGATCCGGTAATATTTGACCGCCAGCCGGTGATTCACCGGGACTCCTTTGCCGAAATCATAATGAACTGCCAGGTTGTAACACGCTTCACAATCTCCTTCGTCGGCCAGCTTCCGGTAGAGCTGAGCTGCTTCGGCGAGCTGTTCCGCAGTCGGGGAGGGGAGAAGATCGGACAGCAGGTAGCCCAGATCGAAAATCGCTTCGCGGTGGCCGCCGGCAATCGCCAGCCGGTACCAGCGTTCGGCTTCCGCAAGCCCGGCACCCGGAATCTCTCCCCGTTCGCAGGCTTTGCCGCAGTTGCGCTGCGCGTATTCATCGCCCGCTTCTGCTGCGCGGAACAGCAGTTCCAGCCCGGCTTTGAGATCGGCCGGACCGCCTTCTCCGTTCTTCAGCATAAGGCCGAGGTTGTTCATGGCGGTGAGATTGCCCTGCTCCGCGGCGCGCCGGTACCACTTTCGGGCAGCCGCTTTATCGCATTCGGTTTCGTCGTCTCCGAAATCGAGTTTGCAGCCAAGACGGCATTGGGCTTCGGCATCCCCGCTTTTTGCCTGCCGCATCAGCTCTTTCCAACCGGTTTCCTGATCCATTTTCGAACCCTCCTGCAATTATGACGCCCGGCTGCCGGTTTTCTTAGCGCTTATCCCTAATAAGCTCTAAGCGCTTTTGCGGGATGCAGCGTTACGGGAGGCGGAGGAGCTCCGCGGCGTTCCGGTGGAAAATCTGCTCCTGCTCGGCGGGAGAGAGCGGCAGCGAACGGATGAAGCCGAGCTGCTCTTTCTGGCCGTACCACGGAGAGTCGGTGCCGAAGAGGATGCGTCCGGCGCCGTGGGCGCGAATGATCCGGAGCAGCCGGTCGGCTTCGATATAGTCCGGGGAGGCCATGGCCAGATCCAGATAGACCGGCAGCCCGGTCAGGTATTTTTCGACGTCATCCCACATGGCAAGTCCGCCGAGGTGGGCGAGAATGAGCTTGACCCCGGGGAAGCGACGGTGAAATTCCGCGAGTTTTTCCGGGGTGCCCCGGCAGGGGGAATCGAACATCGCATCCCATCCGGCGTGGGTCACGACGAAGAGCCCGAGTTCTTCGCAGCGCTCCCAGACCGGGAACAGCCGCTCTTCGTCGAACCGGAAATGCTGGTATTCGGGGTGGACTTTGATGCCGGGGAGTCCGGCCGCCGCCACGGTTTCGATGGTCCGGAGCGGTTCCGGCTCGTCCGGATGAATGCCGCCGGTCATGATGAGCGGCCTCCGGTTTTCGCGCACGGCCCAGGCATTGATGTTCGTGCTGTTCCCGGGGGCGTTCACGACGGTCAGGCCGACCGCAAGATCGATTCCGGCCTCGCGCATCGACGCTTCGAGCCCGCTCCGGGTTCCGTCCGACCAGGCCGGAATTCTGGCCGCGCAGACCGCCAGCGCTTTGGCCGCCACTTTTTCGGGATAGAAATGTGCGTGAAAATCGATAACCATTTTAAATGAAAACGGACGGTTCCGGGAATTACCCCGAAGCCGCCCGCAGTGCATTAACCGGAACGTTTCTTATTTGACCGGTTCGTCCATCGGGGTCGCCGCGAGCTTCTGGAGCCATTCGACCTTCGGGAAATAGTCCTTGTAGTACGAGCGGATCAGGATCTCAAGCCCCTTCGTGCCGTACTCCCAGTCGAGGATCTTGTCTCCGAGCGCCTTGCGGACATTGCTCTGGTCGAAGACGATATCCGACGAGAAATACGGGAAAAGGTCGCCGAGGAAGCGGCTCATGAGCTTGTTGTCCATGTTCGGCGAATCCTCGTTCGGGTCGATCGAAACCCCTTCGAGCCGCAGCACGCCGCAGACCGCGTCCTGGATCTGGCGGGTGGTCAGCGGGCTTTCGCCGGTGACATGGTAGGCCCGGTTCTCCACAGGCTGCTGGAAAAGCGCCGTAATCGCCTCCTGCACATAATCGATCGGCACGAAATAGACATGCTCGGACGGGATCGTTGCGAAGTTGATGCCGAGATTGACCGGCTGGACGTGCGGAACGCCGAGCTTCGAGCAGCGATGGCTCTTGAGCTTGCCGAGAAATTCGAGAATGCGGTAGAAAGCCAGCGGCTTGCGGATGCGCCCGTCCGAGCGGCGCCCGGTGATGATCGACGGCCGGTAGATCGAAAACGGGATTCCCGAATTCCGGACCAGCATTTCAGCCTTGTACTTGCTCTCTTCATAGGGATTGTTGAAGCCGCTGTCGATCGGATTGTCCTCGATGGCGCGCCCGACCAGCCTGCCCGCGATATACGCGGTTCCGACATAATGGAGCTCCTTGACCTTGAGCAGCTTGGCAAGCTCGACGATGTTTTTGCTGCCCTGGTAATTGATGCGGAACGTCCGCCCGGTCGGGTCCTGTCCCAGATTCACGTCGGCCGCGCAGTGGAAGACCACGTTCACGCCTTCGAGCAACGGATTTTTCGCCATTTCAACCGGATCGAGGTCGACCACATCGCCTTCGATGACGCTGACCTTCGAGAGAATCCGGTCCGCAAGCTCGGGACAGCCGTCGAATTTGCATTCGTCGCGGATGATCTCCTCCGTCCTCTGCCGGGCGCTCTTTACGGCACTTTTGCGGGCAAGGCAGACAAACTCGCAATCCTGCCGTTCACGGAGCAGCGCAACGACAAAGGCGCTGCCGACGAGACCGGTGATGCCGGTCAGAAAAATTTTCTTCATAGTCCCTGGTTTTTTCGTTGTGACCCAATCGTTCAAAATAGCAAAATACGTTTAGACTATACACCTGAATCCGTGTGAATTCAAGCAGACCCCCTAAAAAAAGTCCCGAGATCACCGTCAAAACCGGTTCGGGGCTTGATTTTGGAGGGCGCAAGGTCTATCTTATTACAATAACAGTTTGACGGGGAGGGTATATGGGGTTACGAAAAATTCATCTGGCGATCCCGCTGCTCGCCGCGCTGATTCTGGCCGGCTGCGGGGAAGAGAAAAAATCCGCCGGCGATGGGCGGATGCCGGTTTACAGCGGGCTGCCGCCGGTCGCGTTTCTGGCCGCGGCCGTCGGCGGGGAGCGGGTCGACTCGCATTCGATGCTGCCCGAAGGGCGCAGTCCGCACGATTATTCGCCGGGCCCGCGCGAGGTTCGCGGCGTCGTGTCGTCCAGGCTCTTCTTCACGACCGGCATGAGTTTCGAGAATACGGTCAGCCGGGCGCTTGCGCCGGAGCGCACACGCATTGTCGATGTGAGCGCGGGCGTTGAGCGGATCCCGTTCGACGGCGTCGGCTGCGACGACCCGTCGCACCGCCATGAGGGGGCCGCCGTGCACGATCACGACTGCGGACACGATCATAAGCACGGCGAAGTCTGCACGCACGATCACGGCCGCGCCGGGGAGGCGCCCTGCGACGACTGCGCGAAGGACCACGCGCACGGCGCCAGCGATCCGCATGTCTGGCTTTCGGCGCACAACGCGGCGGTTATGGCGGAGAATATCGCGAAGGCGCTCTCCGAAGCCGATCCCGCCGGCGCCGCCGTCTACGCCGCGAATCTCGAGGCGCTCAAGCGGAAGCTGCGGGAGGGTGAGGAGTATGCGAAGCGGTCGCTCGCTCCGTATGCGGGGCGCGAATTTTATGTCTATCACCCGGCTTTCGGGTATTTTGCGAAGATGGTCAATCTCCGGCAGGAGGCGATCGAACTCGGCGGCCGCGAGGCGACGCCGAAGCGTCTTTCGGAAATCATCCGGCGCGCGCTGGAGAACCGTGTCAGGGTCGTTTTCGTGCAGCCGCAGTTCAATCCGAACAGCGCCCGGGCGCTCGGCAATGCCATCGGCGGCAAGGTCGCGCCGCTTGACGCGCTCGCCGCGGACATCCCCGCCAATATCCGCGCGATGACCGACGCCCTGATCGAAGGATTCGCATCCGAGGGGAGGAAATAGAACCCGATGGCTTCCTCTCCGCAAATTATCGTTGAACTGTCGGATGTCTGGTTCGGTTACGAGCCGGGCGTCCCGGCGCTCGAAGGCGTGAATTTCAAAATCGAACGCGGCCGCTCCGGCTGCATCGTCGGCCCGAACGGCGGCGGAAAAAGCACGCTGATGCGGCTGCTGCTCGGGCTCCTGACGCCGCAGAGGGGGAAAATCCGGGTTTTCGGCACGACTCCGGTTGCGGCGCGCCCGCATATCGGCTATATGCCGCAGTATCATCAGCTCGACGCGGCGTTTCCGGTCACGGTCTTCGAGGTCGTGCTGATGGGGCGTATGCGGAAGGGGTTCTGGGGGCGCTACGCCGCGGCCGACCGCGAGGCGGCGCGCAGGGCGCTTGAGGAGATGGGGATTCCGGAGCTCGCGTCGCGCAGCTTCTCGGAGCTCTCCGGCGGCCAGCGCCAGCGGGTGCTGATCGCCCGGGCGCTGGCGAGCGAGCCGGAACTGCTGCTGCTCGACGAGCCGACCGCGAACATTGATCCCGGCGCCGAAGAGCAGTTCTACGCGACGCTCGATGTGCTGCGGAAGCGCATGACCGTCCTGACCGTGTCGCACGACCTCGGTTTCGTGAACCGCGAAATCGACCTTGTGATCTGTGTCAACCGGCGCGTGACGGTGCACGAGGCCGCGGCCTTTTCCGCCGAGACGGCCAACGAGGTCTATCATCATCAGGTGAACCTGATCAAGCATGATCACGCCTGTTTCTGCAACTGCGAGCACCGCCGCACGGAGCCGGAGAGGGAGGACGCGAAATGAACGTTTTCCAGGAGCTGCTGCGTCCGGAGATGAGCGTCTGGCGTTATGCGCTGATCATCGGGGCGCTTTCGAGTGTTTCGCTCGGCATCGTCGGGACGATGGTCGTGACGCGGCGGATCAGTTCGCTGGCCGGGGCCGCGTCGCATGCGGCGCTGGGCGGAATCGGCGTCGCGCTGTTCCTGCAGCAGATGCTGCTGCCGTGGTTTGCGCCGATGCTCGGCGCGGTGATCGGGTCGGTTTCGGCCGCGCTGGTGGTCGGCGTCGTGAATCTGTATGCGCGGGAGCGGGAAGACACGATCATCAACGTGGTCTGGGCGCTCTGGATGTCGATCGGCCTGATTTTCCTGCACTGGACGAGCGGATATGTGGATCTCCAGGGGTATCTGTTCGGCAACATCCTGCTGGTGACCCGGACGGAGATCTATATGACGCTGGGGCTGGATCTGCTGATCCTCATCCCGACGCTGCTGTTTTACAACAACATCCTTGCGATGTCGTTCGACGGCACGTTCGCGGAACTGCGCGGGGTGCGCGTGAAGCTGATCTATTTCCTGCTGCTGGTCCTGACGGCGCTGGCGATCGTGCTGCTGATCAACGTGGTCGGCATCATTCTCGTCATTGCGCTTCTGACGCTGCCCGCGGCGACGGCGGGGTGTTTTACGCGCCACCTGTGGTCGATGATGCTGGGCGCGACGATTTTGAGCGGGGTGTTCCTGGTCGGCGGCCTGTTCGGCGGTTTCTGGATCGACCTGCCTTCCGGGCCGGTGATCGTGGTGCTGGCGGCGCTGGTCTATCTGTGCGGACTCGGATTTACCGCGTGGCGGAAGCGCGGTTGAGGATTTTTTTGAATTTCAGGGGGTGGTGCGAATGAAAAAACGGAATCTGATTTTCTGCGGGGCGGCCTGTTCGGCGCTGCTGCTTTTTGTCGCCGGGTGCGGCCCTTCCACGGCGGAGGAGTGTCTGAAGAACGGCGCCGACCGCGGTGCGAACGGGGACTGGAAGGGTGCGCTTAAAATGGCGGACCGCGCCGCGGAGCTGAGTCCGGACAACGTTTCGGCGCTCGTGCTGCGGGCGGTTGCCTGCGACGCGCTCGGCGAACGCGACCGCGCGCTCGATGCGGCGCGCCAGGCCGCCGTGCGCAACCCGGAGAGCTTTGCGGCGCAGTATACGCTCGGCCGGCTCTATGCGGCCGATCCGGCGCGTTACACCGATGCGCTTCCGGCGCTGACCCGCGCCGCGTCGCTGCGCGGTTTTAAGGACCGCGGAACGCTGGTCATGCTGGCGAATACGCTGGTTGCCCAGCGTTCGCCGTCGGCGATGAGCTGGCTCAATACGCTCGTCCGCGTCGCGCCGGAGCTTGAATCCGAGGCGGCGTACCACAATCTGCTCGGCATTGCGCAGGCGCATGCCAGGCGCCCCGACGCGGCGCGTCAGGCGTTCACCCGCGCCTACCAGCAGGACCGGAACAATCCGACGATCGTCTACAATATCGGCACCTTTTTCGACCGTTATGCCTCGAATCCGCGCGCGGCGGCGTCGTTTTACCGGAAGTTCCTCGAACTCGCCGGAGAAGATGCGGCCTTTGCGGCTCGGAAGAGCGAAGTCACGGCGCGCCTCGCGCGCATACGGTGAGGCGGGAGGAGCTGCGGTTCGATGGGATTCGGCGTTTCGAAGGATGTGATCGAGGAGATCCGCTCCCGCTGCGATATCGTGGACCTGATCGGGAGTTTTGTGCCGCTCAAGCGGTCCGGAACCAACACCTACAAGGGGCTCTGTCCGTTCCATCAGGAGAAGACGCCGTCGTTCCATGTGGATGCGTCGCGGCAGATGTACCACTGTTTCGGGTGCGGCAAGGGCGGCGACGTGTTCCGTTTCTATATGGATAAGGAGAATGTCGGCTTTTCCGACGCGCTGCATATGCTTGCATCGCGCGTCGGCGTGGTGATTCCGGAGAACTCGGGTGAGAACAGCGATCCTGCCGAGGGCCGCCGCCGGGCCGATGCGCGGGAGCGGCTCTACCGCGTCAACGAGGATTTCTGCTGCTTCTTCGAGCGGACGCTGCTCGGGAACCCTGATTCCCCGCCGACCCAGTACCTGATCAAGCGCGGGATTCCGCGCGACGTCGCGGAGAAATTCCGCATCGGCGCGGCGCCGGATGCGTGGACCGCCTGTCTCGAATACGGGCTTTCGCTCGGTTATACCGAAGAGGAGCTCGTTACCTCCGGAATCGTCCGCCGCAAAGAGGAGACCGGGAGGCTCTTCGACCACTTCAAGGGGCGGCTCACCTTTGCGATCACGAACGAACAGGACAGGGTTGTCGGGTTTTCGGCCCGCTCGCTCGAAGCCAAGCCGCCGGCCGGCAAATACATCAATACGCCGGAGAGCCCGGTGTTCAAGAAGGGGAATCTGCTTTATGCGCTGCCGCTGGCGCGCAAGATGATGGTCGAGAAGAATATGGCGATTCTCTGCGAAGGCCAGCTCGATACGATCGCCTTCCACCGCGCCGGCTTCGAGTGCGCGGTCGCGCCGCAGGGGACCGGGTTCACCGAGGGGCAGGCGCGGATTCTGAAGCGCTATGCGAACCGGATTTTCCTCGCCTTCGATGCGGATTCCGCCGGGCAGAAGGCGATTCTGCGCGCGGTCGAACTCCTGCTGCCGCTGTCGATGGAGATCAAGGTGATCCGCATACCGGGCGGCAAGGACCCGGACGAGTTGTTCCGCAACGGCGGCCCGGACGCGGTTGCCGCGGCGGTCGATGACGCGATTCCGTGGCTCGACGTGCTGGTCGCTTCGCTGCCGGAACGGTACGATATGGACTCCCCCGCCGGGCGCGGCCGGGCCGCCGGGGAGGTGGCCGGCTACCTGCTGAAGATCACGAGCCAGGTCGAGCTTGAGCTGTATATCCGCAAGGCCGCCACGGCGCTCCAGATCAGCGAGGAGGCGTTCTGGTCCGAGCTGCGCCGGATACAGGCCGGGGCGCGCCGGAGCGATTTTTCGGCGGTTCCCACCGAAACGGCGGTTCCGGCGCCGAAGCCGGAGAAATTCGCATCGGCGCCGGGGCTTTCGGCTGCGCTGCTGACGCTGCTTGAGCTGGCGATTTCGTCCGAGGAGGCGGCGAAGCGGCTGTCGGAACTCTGTTCGCCGGAGGAGCTCGGCAGCGAGGACACGGTCGGCCGGGCGTTGAACGCCGTGATCGACGCGGCCCAGAACGGAGTGCATGCGAACGCGGCTTCACTGCTCGGGGAGATGCTGATCGAGTCGCCGGACCCGGCGGTCAGCCGGGTGCTGGTCGAGCACCGGGAGTTCGCCGATCCGGAGAAGGCGCTGGCCGACTCCGTCGCGCAGCTGCGGCGCGCCCGCAGCAGGGAATCGCGGGCCGAGCTGCTGGTCCGGCTCCGCGGCACGGTCGATCCGGCCGAAAAGATGGCGATACTGAAACAAATTTCCGAATTGCGGTGACACGGTGCGGATTTCCGGCCGTTCCGCGGATGGAACAGGAAGGTGAGAGATGAAACGGTTCTGGTTGATTTGTGCGGCGGGCGCGGCAGCGGTCCTGACCGGCTGCGTGCGGGAGGTCGAGAGCAAGGAGCAGAAGTTCGTGGCGGGGTCCCTGCCGCTGCCGGAGTACGCGCCGCTCGAGCGCTACAAGCTCGGCATCAACCTCGAGGGGGATCGCGAATATGTGGCGGGCGGCGACAGCACGCTGCATTTCACGATCACGAACCTCGATACGGAGCCGGTGCGGATTCCGGAGTGGTATATGAACGAGCCGGACAACCTGCTGCTCTACTGCCAGCCGTGGTTCCCCGGCCAGGAGGAGCCGGATGAAAATCTCTGGGTGCCGATCGAGATCGAGACGAAGAAGCCGGATTTCCGTTTCCCGCTGGAGCTCTCCCCGGAGAGCAAGGTGTTCATCGACCGCGACCTGCGCATCCTGCGCGCCCTGAAGCTGACGCCGGAGGGGGAGCGGCGCTTCTTCATCAAGGTGAAGCTGAATCTGAAGTCGGTCGACGTCGAGAGTCCGGTTTTCGGCATTTCGGTCCATTCGCAGGAGGCCGAGGAGGCGAAGCTCAAGGCGCAGCAGCAGAGGAAACAGCGTGAAGCCCTCTGAGGAGACCGCCTGCGGCGTGACGCCGGAGGAGTTCGAGCGGTTTACGCTCTATTGCTGCCGCTCCGACAACAGCGTGGACAATCTGCGCCGGGCCGAGCTGCTCGGTTTCGGCGGAGGAGTGCGGATCGCGCCGGGGGCGATCGTCCGCATCGGCGCGAATCCGATCGGCGAAAACAGTTTTATCGGGCTTTACTGCTATGTGAACGGCGACGTGCGCATCGGCCGCAATGTCCTGATCGGTCCGTACTGTTCGCTGCCGGCCGGGAATCATAAATTCGACCCGGCGACGCAGAGTTTTGCGACGAAGCGGGATGCCGCGAAGCCGATCGTGATCGGCGACGGCAGCTGGCTCGCGTCGGGATGCACGGTGACCGGCGGCGTGACGGTGGGACGCTGCAATCTCATTTGCGCGAACTCCGTCGTCACGCACGATACGCCGGATTATGCGATCATGGCCGGCACGCCGGCACGCCGGATCGGGGAGATCGACCCGGAGAGCGGCGAGTACCGTTACTGGAAGTGAAACGCGCGTTCCGCGAGCGTTTTCCGCCGGAGGGCGGAGGGAAGGGGGCCTGTCGTGAAGTTTATCGGGAGACATACCGGAAACACGGTTTTTCCGTCGCCGGAGCCGGGGGAGGCGGTCGGTTTGAATCCGCCCCCGCTGCAATGGGTTCCGGAACCGGGGTCCGGTCCTTACCGGGTCACCGTGACCGGCGCGGACGGCGAAACCCTGTTCGATGTCGAAACGGAGCGGAACGTCTTCCGCTTTCCCGCGAAGCTGCCGGCGGGCCGCTATCGCTGGAATGTGCGCCGCGGCGCCGACGAGCGCGGCGAATGGGCGTTCACGGTTCCGCCGGATGCCGTCGAGTTCCTGCCGCCGTCGGCGGAGGAGCTGCTCGCCGCGCTGCCTGCGGAGCGCCCGCGCCACATCTACTTTCCGGAGGAGCTCGCTTCTCTGGCGGCCGCCCATCCGGTCCAGCTGGCAATTCTCGAACGCAATGTGAAGCTGGCTCTGGAAGAGGGATTCATGCGCTATCCCGATTTCTGGCGCGCCGGCGGCCGCACCGATTACCGCAGCGCCCTCGACGAAGTGCGTCGGTTTCTCGACCGCAACACGGCGGCCTGTGCGCTGCTGTGGCTCTTCCGGCGCGAGCGCCGGGCGGGGGAGTATGCCCGGCGGGCGCTGCTGACGGTCTGCGAGTGGAATCCGGCCGGGGCGTGTTCGGTCGCGGGGCCGTGGGGCGACGAAGTCGGGCTCTCGATCGTGCGGATTCTGCCCGCCGTGTTCGACTGGGTTTACGAACTGCTTTCTCCGCAGGAGCGGCGCTGGGCGGCGGAGACGCTGCGGCAGCACGCGCGGCAGGTTTACGGGCTCCTGACGGAGGGCGATTATTTCGGGGAACCCGGCAATTCGCACTCCGGCCGGCTGCCCGGGTATCTCGGGGAGCTTGCACTGGTGCTGCACGGCGAAATTCCGGAGGAGGAGTGCCGGCGCTGGCTCGCGTGCGCGCTCGATCTGTACGGTTCGATCTTTCCGCACTACGGCGGCCGCGACGGCGGCTGGGCCGAGGGGCCGTTCTACGCCTCCAGCTATACGAAGTGGTATCTGCCGTTTTTTCTGGCCGTGGAGCGCATCAGCGGATTTTCATTTCTGGTCAAGCCGTTTTTCCGCCATGTCGCGGAGTTCTTTCTGCATTTCGCCGCGCCGGGAATGGAGTGCCATCCGTTCGGCGACGGTCACTGGCCGACTGAATCCGAGTGGCCCGGATTTCAGGCGCAGAATCCGTTCGGCATTTATGCCGAACGCTTCGGCCCGGAGCTCGCAAGGCGGTTTTCGGCGCGCTGCGACGCCGCGATCGAACGCTATGAGCTGCATCTGCTCGATGTGATCCGGCCGGAGCCGCGCGCCCCGCTGCCGCCGGAGAGCCGGGTCGGTACCGACCGCAGCTATGTTTCGCACGATGCCGGGCTGGCGAGCCTGCACACCTGTCTTGCGTGTCCGGAGCGCGATATCGCGGTTTTCGCCCGTGCGAGCCGTTACGGCACGCCGAGCCACCAGCACGCGGACCAGGGGGACTTCGCCCTGCTGATCGGCGGGCAGGCGTTTCTTGCGCCGAGCGGCAGCTTCGGGTATCAGTTCGGCGAGCCGCACCACCGGATCTGGACGCAGCAGACCGTTGCGGCGAACTGCTTCCTCATCGACGGGGAAGGGCAGAAGAAGAACAGCCCCGAGGCGACGGGATGGATGGAGACGGAGCTGGAGCGGGAGGATGTTTCGCGTATCGTCATGCACCTCGAAGAAGCGTATCCGATGCTCGAACGCTGTACGCGCACACTGATTTTCAACCATCGTACCGGCGCTTTGACCGTGACCGATGAAATCCGGGCCGCGAAACCGGTCGCGCCCGACTGGCGGCTGCACAGCTATGCCGCGCCGGAGCCGGACGGAGCAGGATTCCGCATTGTCCGTCCGGCCGGCATCCTCCGTTTCGAGGTGCGCGGCCCCGGAGAAGCGGTCTATTCGGCCGGAAACCGTTACTGTTATCCGAACGGAGCCGCGGAGGAGACGGTTCCGTGCCGCGAGCGCGAGCCCCAGTGGCATATGAACTGGCGCTTCGCTCCGGCGAAGGAGTTCGTGATAGAAGCCGTGTTTCATCCCGATTGCAACCAGAGGAGGAAAGAGGAATGCTGAAACTTATCATGCCGAATGGACTGAGCCGGGACTACCGGACGATCCGGCGATTCATCAAAATCATGGAGACGATGGGCGCCTACGGGTTCCGGGACCTGGCCGAAAACGTCTACCCGAATCACAGATTTTCGTGGATGAAGCGTTCGCCGGGCGGAACGGAGAAGCATTCGCGTCCGCAGAAGCTCCGGCTGATGTTCGAGGAGCTCGGGCCGACCTTCGTCAAGCTCGGGCAGATCCTGTCGACCCGGCCGGACCTGATTTCGAAGCCTTACGCCGACGAGCTGACCCGGCTGACCGAACATGTCGCCCCGTTCCCGGTCGAGCAGGTCGAAGCGATCATCGTCGAAGAGTTCGGCAAGCCGCCGCAGGAGCTGTTCGCGGAATTCAGCAGCCGGCCGATGGCCGCCGCCAGCATCGGGCAGGTGCATGCCGCGAAACTGAAGGACGGCATGGAGGTCGTGGTCAAGGTGCGCCGTCCCGGCATCGTCGAAACGATCAACACCGATCTGGAAATCATGCGTTTCATCGCCGGGAAGATGGAAGAGTATTCGGAGTCCTTCGAGCGGATGGAGCCGACCCGGATCGTCTCCGAATTCGCCTATTCGCTGAGCAGGGAGCTGAATTACCGCGCCGAAGCGGCGAATTTGCTGCTGTTCCATAAAAATATGTCCGGCACGTCGAATATGAAAGTGCCGGCGCTCGTGCAGGAGCTTTCGGGCGAGAAGGTGCTGACCATGGAGCGTATTCACGGGGACTCGGTCACGACGGTGCTGGCCGACCCGGAGAAGGCCGCCCGGTACGACCTGAAGTTTCTGGCGGAGGTCGGGGTGAACTCGATGCTGAGCCAGATTTTCGAATACGGCTTCTTCCACGCCGATCCGCATCCCGGAAATATCTTTCTGCTGAAGGGCAATATTCTGGTCTTTATCGATTTCGGCATGATGGGGCGGGTCAGCATCGCCGAGCGGCACGATTTCGTGAAGGTCATCGACTACATGCTGCGCGGGGAGATTTCGCTGATGACCGACTGCGCGCTGCGCATGACCATCTCCGGGCAGTTCGCCGGCAGCCGTGACGATCTCGAGCGCGACGTTTCGGATCTGGTCGACGAGAACATCAATCTGCCGCTCGACAAGATCAGCGTGGCGCACATCCTCGAACAATTGCTGCAGTTGTTCGAGAAGTATCATATGGCGCTCAAGCCGAATCTCTATATGATGTTCAAGGCGCTCATCACGATCGAGCACATCGGGCGGAGTTTCAATCCGCAGCTGAAGATCGTCGAGATGGTCCGGCCGTTCATACAGCAGATGAAGCTGCGCGGCATGGACCCGCGCGGACACATCCGGCGGTTTCTGGATAATTTCGGCGACAACCTCACGGCGCTCGAGTCGCTGCCGCTGTCGCTGCGCAACGTGGTTTCGAAGTTCGAGGCGGGGCAGCTGACCTTGCGGGTCGAACACCACCGGCTCAACGATATCGAGGAGACGCTTTACGTGACCGGTGAACGGCTGTCGCGTTCGCTGCTGGTCGCTGCGCTGCTGGTCGGTTCGGCGCTGATCGTCGTTGCGAAGATTCCGCCGTACTGGGGGGAGAATACCTCGGTGATCGGCATGTTCGGCTTCCTGATTTCCGGCGGCCTGAGTCTGGTGATCCTGATCGCCGACCACCGCCAGCGCCGCAGCTTCCTGCGCGACCGCGTCAAGCGGCGGCGCGAGGAGGAGATGAAATTGCACAAGTGACCGTCTCTTCCCGGACGGCGGGGCGTTTGCGGGCGGTCGTGCGGGTGGACACGGTGTTTTCACCCGGTCGCCGCGGCGCGGTCCGCGATGCCGCCGAATGGAAAATTTTAAAAAACACGGTTCCCCTGTTTGATTTCTGCTGATTGATTAGTATAATATATACGGCAGATTTCCGGGGGGGGAACTTCCGGGGCGATGAGTAAGGGATGCAGATGTAAGGAGGTCTGGTGATGGCATGGACTCAGAATGAAATCGAAGCGTGCATTGAGAGCTGCAGGAAAAAAGCGGCGGTTGACGCGGAGTTCCGCAGGAAACTGCTGGCCGATCCCGCTGCTGCCGTGAAAGAGGTTTCCGGCAAGGAGATTCCGGCCGGGTTCAAGATTCGAATTCTCGAAAACGATCCGGCTTACGACGCGACGTTCGTGCTGCCTCCGCTGGTTTCGGGAAACATCTCCGACCGCGAGCTTGACGAAGTCGCCGCCGGCATCTGCGGCATGCAGACCTGTGCGATGGACGCCTGCGGCATAGCCGGGAATGGTTCCAAGTAAATTGCGGAGGGGCTCTATGCAGTGGACGCAGCAGCAGATCGACGAGTGTATCGAAGCGTGTCGCAGGCGGGCCGCCGTCGATGCGGGGTTCCGCGGGAAGCTGCTGTCCGATCCGGCGGCGGCGATCCGGGAACTTTCCGGCCGGGAGATTCCGGCCGGGTTCCGGATCCGAATTCTCGAAAACGATCCGGCTTACGATGCGACGTTCGTGCTGCCGCCGCCGGTCGCGGGCGGCGTTTCCGACAATGAGCTGGACGACGTGGCCGGCGGCGCAGTTTGCGGCAGTTATGCCTGCGAACCGCACGCCTGCGGCACCCACGGCAAACCTAAATGATTTCGGAGGGATAGAACGATGGCCTGGACTCAACAGGAAATCAACGAGTGCATCAATTTGTGCAAGCAGAAGGCGGCGGCGGATGCGGAGTTCCGCGGGAAGCTGCTGTCCGATCCGGCGGCGGCGATCCGGGAGCTTTCCGGCCGGGAGATTCCGGCCGGGTTCCGGATCAAGGTGCTGGAAAACGATCCGGCCTATGATGCGACGTTCGTGCTGCCTCCGGCGGTCTCCGGCGGCGTGTCGGACAAAGAGCTTGACGGCGTGACCGGCGGAAGTGCGCTCTGCGCCTTTGAAACCTGTGCCGCAAACGCCTGCGGGGCGGACAAGTGACGCAGTCGCGCGGCGGATGCTGATTCATGCTCTGGTCGAGATACAACCATCTGTTCCGGTCGGAAGGGCGCGGGTGGCTGCTCTACAATGCGTTGTCCAATTCGTTTCTGGCGCTGCCGGAGCCGTTCGGCGAAAAGTTCGCGGAATTGCGCGCCGGGGATGAGTTCCGGTGCGACGATCCCGGCGTCACGCTGCAGTTGATCGCCGCCAAGGCGGTGGTCGATTCCGGCGAGGACGACCGGCTGCGCGACGTATTGCGCATGAAGCGGCGGCTGGCGGATCTGAGCGAACGCATGCTGCTGCTGACGGTTGCGCCGACGCGGAGCTGCAACTTTGCGTGTCCGTACTGCTTCGAGGCCAACCGGGCCGGAATCGACATGAGCCGCGAGACGGAGGAGCAGCTGGTCCGGTTTGCGGAGCGGTTTCAGCCGGGGCAGTTGTTCGGCGTGACCTGGTTCGGCGGCGAGCCGCTGTTGCGTTTCGCGCAGCTCCGGCGGCTCTCCGAACGGTTTCTGGCGCTGGATTTCCGCCGTTACAGCGCTTCGCTGATCACCAACGGCTACCTGCTGGATGCGGACAAGGCGGCGCTGCTCGACGAACTCGCAATCCGGGAGGTGCAGATCACGCTCGACGGCCCCGAGGAGGTGCACGACCGGCGGCGCACACTGGTCTCCGGCGGCGGGACATTCCGGCGGATTCTGGAAAATATCGACGCGCTGTTCGCCTCCGGATGGACCGGGCGGCTGCTGCTGCGGGTCAATGTCGACCGGACCAATGCGGAGGAGTACCACCGCATCTGCGAATTTCTGTACGGGCGCTATTCCGATCACGCGAAGCGGCTGCATGTCTACCCCGGCATCGTTCATGCGATGGGCAGGGAGAATCCGGATACCGCGTGTCTCTTCGATGTCGATGAGGCGGCGGATTTCCAGATCGAACAGTTCCGCCGGCACGGAGTGCGGAATCACCCGTTCTACCCCGGCCGCAAGCTTTTCAACTGCATCGCCGCGCGGCGGAACGGCTACGTGGTCGGTCCCGAGGGCGAACTTTACAAGTGCTGGAACGATATCGGCATTGCGGAGCGGATCGTCGGCCATATCGACCCGGAGAAGCCGTGGAACAATGCGCTGCTCGCGGAGTGGCTTGAGGGGCAGTGTGCACTGAACGATCCGGAGTGCCTCTCCTGCGGGCTGATGCCGGTGTGCGACGGCGGCTGCTCCGCGCTGCGGCGGGAGAAGGCCCCGCATTGTTCGCGTTACCGGAACCGGCTGCCTGAATTGCTGGAGGCCCACTATGATGCGACCCGGAGCGGCGACGCTTGAGATCGAGCCGGTTCACCTGTTCAACCTGAAGGATTACCGGCTGTTGTTCACGGCGCGCCAGCAGGCGTTTTTCGGGGATTCGGCGCCGGGCGGCGGGCATCTGCTGTTCGGCGCGCGCTGCTGCGGCGAACCGGCGGGCGTGGTGTGGGGCGGGCCGGACCGGAATCCGGGCGGGTTGTTCTTATTCCATTTGTATGTGCCGGAGCGCTTCCGGCGGCGCGGCGTCGGGCGGCAGCTGCTGGAAACGGTGTGCGCCGCCGCGTCGGAGGCGGGATTCCGCGAGGTGTATGTGCGGTTTCGCCGCCGGAACCGTGCGGAAAACGCGTTGTGGAATTTTCTGGAAAGGGTCCCCGGGCCGTGTGTCCGGCTGGAGACGGCGTTCCGGCTGGAGCTGCCTGCCGGAGCGGAACGCGAACTGCGGGTGCGTTCCCGTTCCGGGCGGTGGCGGCTGCTGCCGCTGGAAGCGGCGCTGGATGCGCTGGGGGAGACGGAGCGCGCGGCGATGGCGGAGCGGGAGCGGCGTTTCCGTGAAGGGCTGGAACGGCTTCCGCTGACGGATCCGGCGGCGTGGCGGAGATTTCTGCGTGACGGGGTTTTTCTCGCTCCCTTCGGGGAGCATTCGGAGTTGCCGCAGTTCGGGCGGGCCTGCGTGGAACGCGACTCCGGGCGGCTGGCCGGATGGCTTTCCGGCGAGGTGGCCGACGGCGGACTGCATGTGCGGCGCGCTTTTGTGGAGCCGGAGTTTCGCGGCGGCGAGGTGATGGCGCTGCTGGCGGAGGAAGTCTACCAATGGATGCGGCAAACCGGCGGCCCGGTCCGCTGGGAGGTGAAGTATTGGAACCGGGTGTTTCAGCGGGGCTGCCTGCGGTACGCCGGGCGTTTGAAGATCAGTGAATCGGTCGAAGACTGCGTGAAAATAATACCGGTAACAGATGGAGGCGGTGAAGATGAACAAAATCGAAGAGAATCTGGCGAAATGGAAGGAGATCGAGGCGAAGGTGATCGCGCGGGCGCTGACCGATGAGGCGTTCCGCACCCGCCTGGAGCAGGACCCCCGCGAAACGATCGAAACCGAGTTTCAGTGCAAAGTCAGCGGCGACGTGACTTTCAGGGTGCGCGAGGAGGAGAATCCCGGCGAAATGACCATTCTGCTGCCGAAGCTCCCGAAAAAGGAGATGGGCGAGCAGTTGACCGACCGCGAAATCGACGACATCGTGGCGGCGGGGAACATCGGCATCGCGGTCGGCATCGTGACCACCGACATCGTGCTGGTCAAGGGGATCGCCTGACCGTCGAAGGAGGGCCGGATTGAATTTTGCCGATTACAAGCGGTTTCTGGAATGGTATATGGGGGACGACGAATTCCGGGAACGGTTCGACCGCGCCCCGGCGGCCGCGCTGCGCGAGGCGGCCCTGAGTCCGGAAACCTCCGTGGAGTTCCTGCAGGCGATCGCGGCGGGCTGCCGCAGTTACAATTTCCGTCCGGTTGTGGAGCGTTTTCCCACCGAGCTGGCGGAACTGCGGGGCTTCGCGGCGGCGCTGGAGGAGGCCAACCCGTTCACGGTGCGCTGCCGGAACGCCTGCGGCGGCAATGCGCGCTTCGAGGAGTGGCGGGAGCGCCGGCGCCGGGCGAACCGGGCGGTGCTTCAGCCGCTCTATTTCGACCGCTCTTTCAATATCGCGGTCGCGTATGAATTGGGAGTGGGGTGCTCCGGACAGTGCGGCTTCTGCTGCTTCGACGCGCCGCCGCTGCAGGAGAATTTCCGGTACACGCCGGAGAACCGGGAGCTGTGGCGCGGTGTGCTGGCGCTCTTTTGCGAACTGCTCGGCGACCGGGCGGGGGCGGCGGCGCTCTACTGGGCGACCGATCCGTTCGACAACCCGGATCTGGAGAAGTTCTACCGGGATTTTTACGAATTGAACCAAGTCTGGCCGCCGATCACCACGCGCTGGCCGCTGCGCGACCCGGAGCGGACCCGCCGTTTTGCCGGGGAGGGGCGCGAACACGGCCAGCCCGGCTGCCGCTTTTCGATGACGGAGCGCGGGGAGTTGCGGCGCTTTTTCCGGGCGTTTTCGGCGGAGGAGGCGATGGACTGGAGCCTCGTGCTGAACAACCCGGAATCGCTGAACCGCTATTCGGCCAGCGGCCGGGCGCGGCAGGCGGAGCCGGAGATGCCGGGAAGGTGTCAGGAGGACACCACCAGCTGCTGTCTCTCCGGCTTTCTGGTGAATTTGTGTCGCCGGAGCATCCGGCTGGTGTCGCCTTGCGTGCCGGATGAGGCGAATCCGTACGGCTTTCACCTGTGGAGCGAGGCGTCGTTCCGCGACGCGGCGGAGCTGGAACGGGTTCTCGGCGGAATGCAGGAACGTTTTTTCCCGGAAGGGCCGGAGGCGCTGCCGTTCCTGCGGCTGCCGCCCGTCTGGAATCTGGAGATTTCCGGGGGGCGCGCTGAACTCACTTCCCGCTATCTAGTGCGGCGCTTCGCGGTGTCGCCGCAGGAGGCTGCGCTGCTGGAACGCCTGAAAACCGGTATCTCCCGGCGGGAGTTCGACCGGGAGTTCGGCGGGGAGCTGGCGTTTCTCGGGAAAACGCATGGATTGTTGGAAACGCTGTGGAAATCCGGCATGCTGTCGGAGGAGGAAGAGAATTGGACCGGTTCGATATCACGTTGGTGAATATGCCTTTCGCAATGCCGCTGATCGCGCCGCTGGGCGTCGGCGTGCTGTGCGGGGCGCTGCGCAGGGCCGGCTGCCGCGTCCGCTGCCGGTTTGCGAATGTCGACCTGGCGGAGCGTGTGCCGGAGGAGCTTTATGACTACCCCGCCTCGAACGGCTTGAATGTGGATGTGATGCTGGCGGACTGGCTGTTCGCGGAGCCGCTGTTCGGGCCGGACCCGGAGCGCGACCGCCGTTTCCTTGAAATCCTGCAGGATGAGTGCGGCCACGACCGGGTGGTCTGGAACGGCCGCTACCGCTCGTCCGGCGACCTGCTACGCGACGTTCCGCTGCTGAAGCGCGAGGCGGCCCGCTGCGTGGAAAAGACCGCCGCCGCGCTGGCGGACGGCTCCACCCGGATCGTCGGCTGTTCGAGCACCTTCTTCCAGCGGCTCGCTTCGCTGGCGCTGCTGAAGCGGGTCAGGGAGCTGAATCCGGAAGTGGTGACCTTTCTGGGCGGTTCCGACTGCGAAGGAGAGGCGGGGATGGAGGCGGTGCGCAGTTTCCCGTTCGTCGATTATGTGTTCTGCGGCGAGGGCGACCTGACCGTGCCGGAGATGACCCGCCGGGTGGTGCGGAACGAGCGTTCGGCGGAGCTTCCCTTCGGCGTGTTCGACCGGGCCAAGGCGGAGCGGGGCGTGCCGGAGGTCGCCTGCGTGCCGGGCGATGCGATCGCCGAACCCGATTCGAGCGACTACTACGAACGGATCAAAGGGAGCCGCCTGCACCGGGCCGCCGTGCGGAAGTATTTTCTGGAAAGTTCGCGCGGCTGCTGGAAAGGGCAGAAGCAGCATTGCAGTTTCTGCGGCCTCAACGGGGAGCGGGTCGCCTACCGGCGCAAAGATCCCGGACAGGTGCTGGCCGAACTGCGCCGCGGCTACCGGGAGTTCGGCTGCCGCATCTTCCTGACCGCCGATACGGTGCTTGACCTGAATACGATGCGCGACACGCTGCGCATCTTCGGGGAGGAGGCTCCCGACGCTGTCATCAGTTATGAGACGGTCTCGACGCTGACCGAGGAGCAGGTGCGGTTTCTGGCCGACTGCGGCGTGATGGTGATCCAGAGCGGGATTGAAACGCTGCACCCGAAGCACATCCGGCTGCTGAACAAGGGCAACGGCACGCTGTCGAGCATCGCGCTGCTGAAATTCGCGCTGGAGAATCGTATCCAGGTGCTGTGGAACATGCTCAGCGGCATTCCCGGCGACTCGCCGGAGGAGTACCGCTGGGTGATGGAGCTGATTCCGAAGCTTGCCCACCTGCCGGGTCCGAACTGGGGCGCGATCCGCTTCGACAAGTTCAGCCTGTACTGGAAGGAGCCGGAGCGGTTCGGCCTGAAGCTGGTTCCGATGAAAGGCTACCGCGTGCTGATGCCGGAAGATTCGGTCCGCCTAGAACGGTGGGCGCTCTTCTATGACAATCTGAATCCTGCCGCCCGCACCGGCCAGCAGGAGATCGCCGAGGTGCGCAAGGCGGTCGATGCGTGGTACCGGGATTCCCACCCCGCGAAGCATCATCTGGAATTCACCGCTCCCGACCGGCTCCGCGACACCCGCCCCGGCGCACTGGCGGCGGAGTACCGGCTTTCCCCCGATGAACAGGCGGTGCTCCGGGCGGCGCGCTCCCCGGCCGACCGGGCCGCAGTGGAGGCGTTGCCCGGAAATCCGGTGCGGGCGATTGAAAATATGAAGGAACACGGCTATCTTATCGAAGTGGAAAACCGGCTGCTGGCGCTGCCGCTGATTCCTCCGGGCGCGGAGCGGATCGAAAAAAGCAGAATGCGCTACCGCAGCCTTTTCCGCGGGCAGACGCTCCCCGCCGCGACGGTGTGGGAGGAGGGCGCTTTCATACAGGTCGGCCGCTGAACAGGGTGATGGATGAACAGGAATCTTTTCCGCAAAAATGCGATGCTCAAGGCCGCTTCGCCGTTTGAGCTGAACCGGCTGGTTTCCATTTTCAACGGGCGCGAGGCGCTGGCGCTGCTGGCGCTGGGCGTGACGGTGATCGCGGCGCTGGCATGGGGGATTTTCGGGGTGATCTACGAACGGGTCAGCGGGAACGGAATCGTGATGCTGCAGAGCCAGTTCGACACGATCCAGGCCCCCGCCGGAGGAGTGCTGATCTCCTTCGACCTCGAAACCGGCGACTTTGTCAGGCGCGGTCAGATGGTCGGGCGGCTTTTCTCGTTTTCAGATCTCGAAAACCTGCGCGAAAGCTATCAGAAGCTGAAAATGCTTCAGGGCAATCTGGAGGAGGTCCGCCGGTACACCGACCGGCTGAAAAAGGGCAAGCAGAGCCATTTTCAGAAAAGTTCCGAAGTGCTGGATGAGACGATCGGCCGCCTGAATGAGGAGCTGGAGTGGCTGAGCCGCTACGTGGACAAGGGCAGGGACCTCTCCGAGCGCGGCACGATCTCGCAGCAGCAGTGGCACGAGGAGCAGGAAAAATACCATGCCAAGCTCAAGAACCGCGCCGACTACCTGCTCAAGAAACTCGAGGAGGAAAATTCGCTCTCCGAAGCTGATTTCACGCTCGCCAAGGAGATCATGTCCGTGGAGGTCGAGGTAAACTCCGCGCTTTTCGAGGTCGCGCTGCTGCGCAACAAGCTCGAATACAACACCCGGATCGTCAGCACCCATTCCGGCACCGTGACCAGCGTGAACTACACTCCGGGGTCGATCGTGGCCGCCGAAGCCAACCTCGCCAGCCTGATCGACCTCGACGACCAGACCGACGAGACGTGGGAGCTGTATGCATATTTCTCCGTTGCCGACAGCAAGAAGATCCGGCCCGGGATGAGCGCGATCGTGACCCCGTCGTCGGTGAAGGCCGAGCGCGACGGTTCCATCCGCGGCACGGTCACCCATGTCGGGACCTATATTCTGCCGGTCGAATCGATCGACCGCACCTTCCGCAATGCCGCATTCGCGCAATATCTGCTCAGGCAGTGTGCGAATATGCCGGTCGAAGTGCGCATTCTGCTGTCGCGGGACCGGAACTCCCCGAACGGTTTCCGCTGGACTTCCGGCTCCGGTCCGGATATCGAGGTCAGCGCCGGGACTCTCTGCGCGGCCAGCGTGGTCGTGGACAGGGAGCCGCCGCTGGAACTGGTCTTTTCCGGATTGCGCAGATTCATGTTCGGCCAGGGCGTAATGGAGGAGTTCCAGTTGAAAAACGCCCGGACCGGCGCCGGAGGCGAGTGACCCATGACGCTGCGGAAAAGACGGGTCGAATGCCCGATGGTGCTCCAGATGGAGGCGGCTGAATGCGGCGCCGCCGCGCTGGCGATGGTGATGTCGTATTACGGCGCGGTCGTGCCGCTGGAGCGGCTGCGCGACGAGTGCGGCGTCTCCCGCGACGGCAGCAAGGCTTCGAGCCTGCTCAAAGTGGCGCGCAACTACCATTTCAGGGCGCAGGGATACCGCGAAGAGGAGCTTGACGGGCTGGAACGCCATGCGCTGCCGCTGATCCTCTTCTGGAACTTCAATCATTTCGTGGTCTATACCGGGTGCCGTGGGCGGAAGTTCTGCATCAACGATCCCGCCCTCGGACCGCGGCTGGTGGATGCGAAAGAGATGGACGAGTCGTTCAGCGGCGTGCTGCTGGAGATCGTCCCCGGCGAAGGTTTCGGGCGGTTCGGGCGCGAACCGTCGCTCGCCGGCTCGCTGTGGCGGCGGCTGGAAGGGTGCCGCGGCACCTTTTTTCTGCTGCTGCTGACCGGGCTGCTGCTGGTGCCGGGCAATCTGCTTACTCCGAACCTGTCGAAGATTTTCATCGACAACTTCATGATGGACCGTTTCTACAACTGGGGGACGCCGCTGATCACGCTGGCGCTGCTGACGCTGCTGGTCACGCTCTTTCTGACCTGGATTCAGTGCAACGGCCTGGTGCGGCTGAATCTGAAGGTGGCGCTGACGGGATCGGCTTCGTTTCTGTTCCGGGTGCTGCACCTGCCGGTGAGCTTCTTTGCCGGCCGCCAGAGCGGCGAACTGGCGACCCGTGTGCAGCTGAACGACCGGGTCGCGGCATTTCTCTCGGAACAGCTCGCCGCGAATCTCCTCAGTTTGATCACGCTCTTTTTCTATGCGGTCGTGATGTTCTGCTACGACGCGGTGCTCGGCACGCTGGCGGCGGTGATGGGTGCGGCGGTGCTGCTTCTGCTCCAACGGAAGCTCAAATCACGCAAGCTGCTCGGGCAGAGCATCCAGCTGGATACCGGCATGCTCTACGGCACCAGCGCCACCGGCGTGATGCTGATCGAGACGCTGAAGGCGTCGGGCGGTGAAAACGACTTCTTTTCCGGCTGGAGCGGATTTCAGGCCCGGAGCCTGCTCGGGCGGCAGAAACTGGAGGCCTCCACCGTGCTGCTCGGCACCTTCCCGAACAGCGTGCAGAAGGTCACTGTGGCGCTGGTCACCGGTCTGGGGGCGCTGCGGATTCTGGCCGGCAGCATGACCGGCGGCGCGTATCTGGTCTTTCAGCTGATTCTCGGTTACTTCTTCGTTCCGCTCGAACAGCTGGTCAACCTCGGCAATTCGCTGCAGGAGATCGATGCCGGGCTGAAGCGGCTCGACGATGTGATGACCTGCCGCGAGGACCCGTATTCGTTCGAAGAGGGGCCGCGCCATGCCGGCGAGCCGGTGCCGAAACTGGAGGGACGGCTGGAGCTGCGCGACGTTGTGTTCGGCTACAATCCGACCGCCGAGCCGGTGCTGCGCAACTTCAGCCTGACGGTGAAGCCGGGGGAACGGGTTGCGATCGTCGGTCCGTCCGGTTCGGGCAAATCCACGGTGGCGAAACTGATTGCGGGGCTGTATCGGCCGTGGCAGGGAGAGATCCGGTTCGACGGTGAACCGCGTGAATATTATTCGCACACGGAGCTTTTCAATTCCTTTGCGATGGTCGACCAGGATATCTTCCTGTTTCGCGGCACCATCTGCGACAATCTGACCATGTTCGACCGTTCCATCCCGATCGCGGATGTCGAGCGGGCCGCGCGCGACGCATGCATCCACGACCAGATCGCGGCGCGCAGTTTCGGCTATTTTTCGGAAGTTGGCGAGGGCGGCGGCAATTTCAGCGGCGGCGAACGCCAGCGGCTCGAAATCGCACGGGCGCTGGTGTCGAATCCCTCCCTGCTGTTGCTGGACGAGGCGACCAGCGCGCTCGATCCGGAGACGGAGTTGCGGATCGACCGCAATTTACGCCGCCGCGGCTGCAGCTGCGTGATTATCGCGCACCGCCTCAGCACGATCCGGGATGCCGACCGGATCGTGGTGCTCGAACGCGGAGAGGTCGTGGAGACCGGAACCCATGAAGAACTGCTGGCGAAGGGCGGCTTCTACGCCCGGCTGCTTGCGAACATATGAAGAAACCATGAGAACTGACCGCATCGGACAACTGCTGAACTCCATCGCGACCGGCGAATACGCCTTTTCCGGCCGTGCCATCCCGCTGGACGATCCGGAGAGCTGCTGGATTGTGCTCTCCGGCGCGCTCGATCTCTTTTCGGCGCGCATGATGCCTGACGGCTCCTGCGGCGCGCGCCTGCCGGCCGGGACGGGCGACTGTCCGCTTCACTGCGTGATTCCGGGCGTCGCTGCCGTTGCGGACGGGGAAGGGCGGCGGATTCTGCTGGCGATGCCGCTGCCCGGCACGCGCTGCGTGAAGGTGCCGTCCGCGGCGCTGGAAGCGCTCTGTCGCCGGGAGCCGGAGCTGGCGGAATTTCGCCGCGCCGGCCTGGCGCTCTGGCTGGAGAGTTTCGGCGGGGAGACCGCCGGGGAGGCGGGAATCGAGGAGCGGGCGGAGGCGTTCCGGCGCTCCCTGCCGGAGCGCTGCGTTGAGGCCGCCCGCCGGTTGCGCGGGCAGGAGCGCGAGCGGCTCCGCGCGAAGTTCCGCGAGAGGGACGAAAGCCGCCGGAACGCGCTGGGCCGCATCTGTGACGTGCTGCGTCCGAAAGCGCGGTTCCGGCTGCCGCCTTCGACCGGCGACGCGCTGTTTGATGCGTGTGCCGCCGCCGGGAGCGTGATGGGGGTGGAGCTGCACTGTCCCGGCCGGCACTTCTTTTCCGGCGGCGACTCGCCGGAGGAACGGATTCGCCGGATCTGCGACTACAATCAGGTCCGCTGCCGCAAAGTGGAGTTGGCGCAGGGATGGGAGCAGCAGGATTTCACCGCCTTTGTCGCCTTCCGCCGGGAGTCCGGCGAACCGGTGGCACTGCTCGGGCGCAGCGGCGACGAGGCCCGTTTGTTCGATCCCGCCGAAGAACGGCTGCACCGGGTTTCCCGGAAGGAGGCCGCGACGCTGGCGGAGGACGGCTGGTGCTTCTATGCACCGTTCCCGCCGGGGCGGATCACGCCGGGGCGGCTGCTGGCGATGGCGTTCCGGGGCGCGCGCGGCGACCTGTCGGCGCTGCTGTGGCTGATGCTGCTCGGAGCGTTGCTGAGCATGGCGGTGCCGATCATCAACGGCGTGATTTTCGGAACCGTGATTCCGACGGCGGACCGGGTGCTGCTGATGCAGCTCTTCGGGATTTCGCTGCTCTTCGCGGTCACCCAGGGGGTATTCGAATATGTGGAGTCGATCGCGATCCTGCGCATTCACGTTCGGGCTGAGTACACGCTTCAGGCGGCGGTCTGGGACCGGCTGCTGAATCTGCCGGCCCGTTTTTTTCGCGCGTTCAGCACCGGTGATCTCGCCACGCGCAGCCTCGGGATCATGCAGATCGGCGAAATCCTGTCGGTTTCCACGGTCAAAGCGGCGGTCGCGGGCTGTTTCTGCTTTCCGTCGCTGGTTCTGATGTTCTACTACGATTTGCTGCTCGGGGTGATTTCGCTGCTGATTCTGCTGGCGGTGCTCGGCATCTTCGCGGTACTGGCGGTGATGATGGTGCGCCGCCACACCCGTATCCTGGCCGAAGAGGGGGAGCTGAACGGGGAGCTGGTGCAGTTCTTCAACGGCATCTCCAAAATCCGCACGGCCGGAGCGGAGAATGCCGCTTTCGCGCGCTGGGCCGGCCGGTTCAGCCTCAAGAAACGGATCTACCGCTCTTTCGCAAACTGCCGCAGCTTCGCGACCGTCGTGAATGCAGTGATTCCGGTCGTAACCATCGGGACGGTGATTGCGATCGTGACCTGGCAGTATTTCCACGCGAAAGACGCCGAGTCGCTGATGAGTTCCGCCGATTTCGTCAGCTTCGTGTCTGCGCTGGGGATCGTCAGCGCGGCGGTCGGGCAGATGGTCATGGCGCTGATTTCGGCGGTCGGCGCGATTCCGGTCTACCGGCGGCTGCGCCCGATTCTGGAGGCGGAGCCGGAGAATGACGCGGCCAAGCCTCCGCCGGGAAAACTTTCCGGCGCGATCGACGTCAGAAATGTGTCGTTCCGGTACGGTCCCGATCAGCGGCAGATTCTTTCCGGCCTTTCGATGCAGGTGAAGCCGGGGGAGTTCGTCGCGGTAGTCGGGGAGTCCGGTTCCGGCAAGTCCACGCTGCTGCGGCTGCTGCTCGGTTTTGAGATGCCCGGCAGCGGCAGCATCACCTATGACGGGCAGGACGTCAGCCATGTGAATCTGCAGGCGCTGCGCGCCCGGATCGGTGTGGTGCTGCAGGACAGCCGGCTGCTGCCCGACACCGTGCTGCGCAACATCATCGGCCACTCCGGAAAACTGACCATAGACGATGCGTGGGAGGCGGCGCGCCTGGCGGGCTGCGAACGGGATATCCGCGAGATGCCGATGGGGATGCATACGATGCTTTCCGCCGGGGGCGGTTCCGTTTCCGGCGGTCAGCGCCAGCGCATTCTGATCGCGCGGGCGCTGGCGAAGAAACCGGCGGTGCTGCTTTTCGACGAGGCGACCAGCGCGCTGGACAACGAAACCCAGGCTGCGGTCAGCGCCGGAATCGAACAGCTCAAGGTTTCGCGGCTGCTGATCGCCCACCGCCTCAGCACCGTGATGAATGCGGACCGGATCTATGTGCTGCACGAGGGGCGCATGGCCGAGTGCGGCACCTATCGGCAATTGATGGAACAAGACGGCGTTTTCGCGCGGCTCGCCCGGCGGCAGCTAGCGGAAGCCGGGGAGAAATCCGAGAAATGAAGAAAAAATACGTATGGCTTTTCCTGCTGCTTCTGGCGGCGGCGATCGCGGTCGGTTCCCGGACCGAAGTCGCTGGTTTCCTGCGTCGTAATTTCGCGGCGACCTTCAGCGAAGTTTTGCCGTCCGAACCGACGAAATTGCGGGCGCGCTATTTGAAAAAGCACCCGCAGGAGCTGAATATTGCGGTTTTCGGGCCGTGGGACTATTATGCGCGGCAGGGCTTCATTCTTGATAAGGCGGTTCAGCTGGCGATCGATGAGGTGAACGCGGCCGGCGGAATTCTCGGACGCCGGGTCAATCCGGTCTGGGTGGACAATGGGAATTACAGCGCGATTGCGCAGGAGCAGGCCGAAAAGCTGGCCGCTGATCCGTCTATTTTCGCAGTGCTCGGGCCGGTCACGTCGGGGCGGGTGCTGCAGTTCAACTCCCTGTTCGGGGATGCCGGGCTGCCGGAGGTGGCGCCGCTGGCCCAGAGCGAGCGGATCAACCGCGACAGAACCAATGCGCTGCTGTTCATGCCGATCGCTTCCGATCTGGCCGAAAGCAGGGCGCTGGCAGCCTGGGCGGAGAGGGAGAAACGGAACAATTTTCTGATTCTGAACGACGACAGCCGTTTCCCGATGAGTTACGGCAGCTGTGTGGAGCAGTCATTTTATGAGAAAGATCTGCTGGTGTACGGCCGGGTGCTTTTCGACCAGAGCAGCAAAAAGAATTACATCCGCGATCAGGTGCTGCAATATCTCGACTACTTTCCGGTGCAGAACATCATCTACCTGAGCAAGACCGGAGACGCTTCCGACTATGCGGACCTTGCGGACCGGGTTTTCACGCGGCTGCCGGAGGGAACGCTCTACTTCAATGAATTCACGACGCTTGATCGGCTGCTGAAAATCCGGCTTGACCGCAACCGGGTTTTCGTTCCCGCCGCGATTCCGTTGAATGAGGCGAACCGCGCCGAACTGCGCAAGTTCCTGAAGATGGAGAATTACGAGCGCGATTTCCTGTCGCTGATTGCGTACCGTTCGGTTCACATTTTCGCGGATGCGATTCGGCAGGCCGGGACCCTCGAGCCCGGTAGAATCGCCGAAACCATGCGTACCGGAGTGATGCAGACCCCGCTGGGCGAGTTTCGTTTTTCCGCCGATGGTTTCGAGGCCGACCCGCCGCTGGAGATTCTTTCGCTGGAGGAGCTGGAAAAGCGCTGGCGGGCAATCGCCGCCGAATGAGTTTTCGCTGTACCGGAGTAAAATCTCCTGAACGCGCATGGGATTTCTGCGTCCCGGTCTTTCTGACTGAGGCGTCCGAGCTCATCGAATATGCGGTGCGGGAAAATGGATATCGGCCTTGAGCTGATTAAAATGGGGTTGGCGTGGCACGATCCGCGTTATGCGCCGAAGGCGAAAGAGTACGCCGAGGCGGAAGCGGAAGCCCGGAAGGAGAAACGGGGGCTTTGGAGCGACGACAAACCCGTTGCCCCGTGGGACTGGCGCAAGCAGCAGAACGACGACGCCGACGAAGATGATTGAAAGGAAATCCGAGAATGAAAATAGTTTGTCCGGAATGTAGTCAGAAATGCGAGCTGGGTGATGAATATGACGGCGTCACCGTGGAGTGTCCGCAATGTGGGAAAGAGTTTGTGGCCCGCAAGCCTGTACCGCTGATCGTCTGCCCGGCCTGTCAGGGGAGAGTAAGTGTGATGGCGGAAGCCTGCCCGCATTGCGGACACCCGATTTTGCCGGAAGTTTTAAAGCAGGAACCGTCACAGATTGTTTTCTCTGAGAACCATCACCCAAACAGGTACCTGCCTTTTTTTTATGTTGATTGGAAGTATCTTGTTCTTATGGTCATCATGTTTATTCTGGTCGGATTTTGGATATATGGTGATTTTAGAACAACACAGGCGCAGGCTGACCACGTTCAGGAAGCTTATGTGGCATGCGCTGTCAGGATGGTCGATTTTTGTCGGGAACGGCATATTATTGGAGCTTTGCGTGTTGGAATCCGGAATGATGCTGAATTAAGAAAAGAAATTTCTGATAAGATAAAAAGCAAATGCCCTAGTTGTGAGGATGTTCCGTGGGAATGGTGGGACACCGATTTTTCGTCAATTCGACAGGAGACCGAAAATAGCGATATTCCATTCATGTGGTGTCGAGTGCATCGTAACGTATTGTGGATGAATGGTAACATTAATGGTTATTCTTCTAGGTCTCCTGACGAATTCGAAAAAATGATTGAAGAGTGCAAGCAGAAAGCATCCATTAAGAGCAAATAAGTCATTTGTTTGACAATCCATGACATATATTACTGAATAACCCAAGGTGTAAAATGAAATTTGAGTGTCCACATTGCGGAGCAAAATACGAAGAATCTCAGGATGTTTCCGGGCAGGAAGGTGAATGTGTTGAGTGCGGGAGACGTTTTGTTGCAACTCCGATGCAGGAATCGCCTGACGATACAAATGCCATGTTCAGCGAAATGCGCAGAATGTGAGGCCGGTGTGAAACTTCGAGGCTTTCTTTTGCTCATGGGAAAGAATAATATTACATCTAAAAACATCAAAAAATATCCCCTCAGGACTTTAATTCTGAGGGTAATCTAGCAGCCTGTCGGAGTGAGATTTTTGGCTTTGGGAAATCAATGTCC
>ENA-UERG01000058-UERG01000058.1-human-gut-metagenome-genome-assembly--contig:-NODE-58-length-91089-cov-14.799916_pt1 | contig 91089 bp, 76 predicted proteins | sample MGYA00242954_ERZ507954 | MGnify/ENA primary metagenome ERZ507954 (study PRJEB26167, sample SAMN06115478) | human gut metagenome | host: Homo sapiens | place: China:Sichuan | collected 2015-01-21...
TTAAAAAAACAATCAACGCAGGCTCAAATAGGGTGGTTAGAATGACGATTTCAAAGAATTATGGGACGGCACTGAAAAAAATCGAAGCTTATCTGGAGTGCGTCCGCTGCCACAAGCACTACGACCTGTCTCAGGTCCGCTACAACTGCGAGTGCGGCGGTATTCTCGATCTCGTCCGCGACCTTTCGCAGGTCGACGGCGGTGAACTCAAGGCCCTGTGGGAGAGCCGCTGGGGGCAGAAGCGCGGCGCCGCGAGTTCCGGCGTCTGGCGCTACAAGGAGCTGATTTTCGACCTGCCCGACGAGCAGATCGTCACCCGGCAGGAGGGCAACACCCGGCTTTACGATGCGGGCAAGGCCGGCGTCTATGCCGGACTCAGGCACTTCCAGCTCAAGCACGAAGGGGAAAATCCGACCGGCAGCTTCAAGGACCGCGGCATGACCTGCGGCACCACGGCGGCGAAATTCTACAACGCGAAGACCGTCGCCTGCGCCAGCACCGGCAACACGAGCGCGTCGATGGCGAGCTATGCGGCCGTCTCCGGCATGGAGTCGGTCATCTTCATCCCGGAGGGGAAGATCGCTTACGGAAAGCTTGCGCAGGCGCTGGCCTACGGCGGCAGAACGCTGCAGATCCGCGGCAATTTCGACGATGCGATGGCGCTTGTGCAGGAGGTCTGCCGCGAGCTCAACATCTACCTCCTGAACTCGATCAACCCGTTCCGCATCGAGGGGCAGAAGGCGATCGGTTTTGAAATTCTCCAGCAGCTCGACTGGCAGGTGCCTGACTGGTTTGTGATTCCGGGCGGCAACCTCGGCAACAACACCGCGCTGTCGAAGGGAATGAAGGAGCTCTACGATCTCGGCATCATCGACAAGATTCCGCGCATCGCGGTCATCCAGGCGGCCGGCTCGGCGCCGCTTTACCGGATGTGGAAGAACCACACGCCGTACCAGGCGGTCAAGGATCCCGAGACGATCGCCACCGCGATCAAGATCGGCAACCCGGTTTCGTGGGAGAAATCGCTGCGCGGCCTCGAGTGGTGCAACGGCGTCGTCGAAGCGGTCACCGAGCAGGAGATCATGGATGCGAAGGCGATGGTCGACGCGGCCGGAATCGGCGCGGAGCCGGCCAGCTGCTGCTCGGTCGCCGGCGCGAAGAAGCTGCAGGAAGCCGGCGTCATCGACCCCGAAGCCCATGTGGTCGGCATCCTGACCGGCAATGTGCTGAAGGACCCGGATGCGGTGATCGGCTACCATAAGGACGAGCTGTTCGACCACTACGGCATCCGCGGCACCTATGCGAACAAACCCCAGGTCATCGACGCGACGGTCGAGGCGGTCAGAAAGGCGCTCGGCCGCTGACCGTCCGCGAGGCGGCGCCGCAACTCCGGGAGGCAGACGCGATGGAATGGACGAAGATTCTCGAGAACACCGTCTATCTGCTCGCGCTGCTGAATCCCGCGAGCAAGGTGCTGTTTCTCTCCACTTATGAGCCGTCGCTGACCTCGAAGCAGGTCTTCGAGCTCTCGTGGAAGTCGTCGCTCGCGGCGCTTGGAATTCTCGTCTCCTTTGCGATCATCGGCCAGTTCGTGCTGAAGGATATTTTCCGGATCGACATGTATTCGCTGAAGATCACCGGCGGCTTCGTGCTGTTCTTCGTCGGCTGGACCGCCGTCAATCAGGGCCGTTTTTTCCAGAAGCGCGAGCATGACATGCGCGAAGACTTCAACGAGCTTTCGATCGTGCCGCTGGCCGCGCCGCTGATCGCGGGGCCCGGCACGATCACGGTGGCCATCTCATTCGCCGCCGAATACGGTCACGCGGCCTGCATCACGGCCCTCACGCTGGCGCTGGCGCTGAACTTCGTCTTCATGCTGTTTTCGCTGCCGGTCGGCCGGCTGCTGCGTTTCCTGCACCTGGTCGGGCCGCTGATCCGCATTACCGGGCTGATCGTCGCCGCGGTCGCAATTCAGATCATCCTCTCCGGCGCCTCCGAGTGGCTGAAATCCGCCGGATTCTGACGTTTCCCCGATACGCCCGGCCGTTTCGCAAATGCTGTTTCCCGGAGGCGGAAACACTGTTCGCGGTTTCGGAGCGGATGATTTTCCGGATTTTTCACCGGGGGCTCTTGACTTCGGCGTGGAAATTCGTCATAATTAATATTGTTAAAACCTTTAAACCAGCCGAGGGCACTTGGCGAAAGCAGGAGGAAATAACGAATGAGGGTTCGGAAAGCGGTCGATCCTCTCAGACGCCTGATCAGCGGAAGCTTTGTGCAGCTGGATCACTGGGACGACCGGGAGGGGAGCCGCTTTCAGCAGGAACTCCGCGCGCTTTCGCCGGATCACTGGCGCCAAATGCTGCAGGATATGGCGGGCATCGGCATCGACACTCTGGTTTTTCAGCAGGGAATTGATGCGCGCAACGGCATGGATGACATCCGCGCCTATTATCCCTCCGGGCACTGGCGGGTTCCGGACTGGATGCGCGGCAAGCCTCTGCTCTACTCCGAAATCGTCGACGAGGCGGAACGCCTGGGAATGACTGTGATTCACGGCATTTACGCCATGCACTGGCCGGACCCTTATCGGTACGCCGACCGGGCGATCGAGCTTGCCGGCATCGTCGTCCGGGAGCTTTACGAGCTTTACGGACACCGCCGGGGATTCGGCGGCTGGTATTGGACCTACGAGTATCCGCCGGGCAGCGTCTCCGGCCGCGACTGCCTGTGCAAACTGGTGCCGGCCGTCCGCGCCGTCGCCGATTGTCCCTTCATGATCGCGCCCTGCGCCGACCGCGGCATCTGTGCGAGCGTATTGCAGGATATCGACGTCGACATCATCGCTTATCAGGATACCGTCGGACTGGGAGTGGAACCCGATATTTTCGGCCGCTACGCGCGGGCGGACCGGCTGCGCAGTCTGGAACGCCTGCCGTTCCTTTACGAAATGCTGCGGTTCAGCCATGACGGGTGGCAGTCTCCGGAGTGCCCGGAGCCGGACTACTGGAATTACTACACCCGGAAACGCGGGCGTACCGCACTCTGGAACGATGTGGAGATCTGGGAGTTCGACCACCGCCGGGAATTGATTCCAGCCGAGTTGTCCCGCATCACCGCCCAGCTCGATCTGACGGCGCCGTATGTCGACAAGCAGATCATCTACCAGTATCCCGGCCTGATGCACCACCCCGGCCACCCGGTTCCGGTCGGCGGGGAGCGCGCCCGCACCCTTTATGAAACTTACGCAGTCTACCGCGAGGCCGTGCTGGCGGGCCGCAAATGATTCGGGCCGGATTTCCGGGGGGCGGAGATTTTTTCGATTTTTTTCCTGCAAGGCTCTTGACTTCAGCGAAATGATTTGTCATAATTAATATTGTTAAAACGTTTAGAGCCTGTGCGGACCCGGCGTCCGCTCTTTCAGGGCGCAGTTGTTGAGAGCTTATCAGCCGATAAGCGCTGAAACCTTTAAATCGGTGATGCAGAATGGCAAAAGGCGGAGTGACGATTACGGAGCTGGCGTTGCGGGCGGGAGTTTCCGCGGCGACGGTATCGATTGTGCTGAACCGCAAACCGCTGGCGCGGCGGGTCCCGGAACACACCCAGCTGCGGATTCGGGAGCTCGCCGAGCAGCTCTCCTACCGGCCGAGCCACTTTGCGCAGGCGATGAAGAAGCGCTCGACCGGAATCTACGGCTTTGTCTGCGGTGACGTCGGTACGCCGTTTTACGCGGAGCTGACCGAATGCCTGATGCGCGAGGCGGACCTGCGCGGCTGCCGGCTGATGACCATGCCGACCGAATGGGATGTCGGCCGCGAAATCCGCACGCTCGAAACCCTGCTGACCCGCATGGTCGACGGCGTGGTCATGTGCTCGCAGGCGTTTGAAAAGTGTTCGGAGGAGACCGAACGGATCAAGCGGGCCTACGGCGGCATCCTGCCGCTGGTCACGGTCAACGCCGAATCCGAGGGGGTGAGCTCGGTCATTTACGACTTCCGCCCCGGTATGCGCGATTTGCTCGAATACTTTGCCGGCTGCGGCATCCGGCAGCTGGTCATGCTCGACGACCCGGCCTTTCCGCGCAAGCGGGCGGCATGCATGGAGTTCGCGCCGCAGTTCGGGATCGGTCTCGAACTGGTCGATTTCTCGTTCGGCAGTATGGAGTCGCTTGATGCGGCGGTCGGCCGGATTCTCGACAAGCGGCCCGAGGCGGTGCTGGGGACGTCGGACTTCGTCACGATGCGTTTCTGTGCGGCCGCCGGGGAGCGCGGACTGCGCATTCCGGACGACGTTTCGGTCGCCACGATCGACTGTTCGAAAATGTCCGGCTTTTACAACCCGTCGCTGACCGGAATCCGGATCGACCCGGCTGAATTCACCGGGCAGGTATTCGACGAGCTTGAGCGGAAAATAGCCGGCGCCCCTGAACTCCGTTCCATCGTCGTTCCGGGCCGCCTGATGGTCCGCCGCAGTGTCAAAACGGTTTCCCGTTAGATCGTCAATCCATATTTTCAGAAAGGAAAGGAGCTACTGATGCGCACATCCAGATTCACCCTGATTGAATTGCTGGTTGTCATTGCGATCATCGCGATTCTCGCCTCGATGCTGCTGCCCGCGCTGCAGCAGGCGCGCGAACGGGCCCGCACTGCCGGATGCGTGAGCAACATGCGTCAGACCGGCCTCGGCATGGCGCAGTACATCGCCGACAACAACGACTGGAGTCTTCGCTGCTGGATGTTCGGCGACGGCTACGAAGGCGCGGCCTGGGGCGGCGTAAGCTGGGACAATTATTTGAACACCCTCAAGTACGTACCGTCCGCCGCCACGACCTGCACGAAGATCCGGACTCCGCTCTACGACAGTGCTCCGGCACGCGGCTATTACATTTTTCAGAGCTTCGACCATGCCGGCGGCGCCGGTTACAGCGCCTATGAGCAGGGACGCGGCAAGAGCAGCCGCTGGGTCAATCCGTCGGTCAAGGTCGGCATGGCGGACGGCGCCGGGCAGAATCTGGGAACCAACTGGTGCAACTGGTATATCTGGCAGTACCGGAACCATTCCGAGACGATCGACATGCGCCACGTCAATTATTCGAATATCCTCTACCTTGACTGGCATGTCGGCAAGGTTCATATCGGCGAACATGCGAACGGCAGTCACGACAAGCGCAGCTTCGACGTGTTCTGGAGGGAGTGAACGATGAAGAAGCTGATGATCTGTGCCATGCTGTCTGCACTTGCCTTTACCGTCGCCGCTGCCGGGTTCGACCGTTTCCGCACAATCTATCCGTTTCCGCGCCGGGCGGTTTACGGCGAGAAGAACTTTCCGCTGCCGGAGGGAGTGGTTCTGTACGTTGACGATGCGTTTTCCCGGGAGAAATTCTCCCGGTTCGCGGCCGACCTGTCGGAACGGCTCACCGTGCGTTTCGGCGCGCCGTTCCGGATTTCGGCCGGCGGGGGAGCCGGCGCGCCGGTCCGGATTCTCTCTGACCGGGCGCTGACGCCGGAGCTGAAACGCCGGCTCGAATCCGGCGGTTTCCGGCTCGACCGGCTGCCGCCGGGCGAACGGCGGCTCCAGAGCTATCTGCTCCGTACGCTTGAAGGCGGAAGCGCGCCGGAATTCATCATCGTGTCGCCCGGAGAACAGGGCGCCGCCTACGCGTTCGCCGCGCTGACCCAGCTGATCCGGCATGAAAACGGCATCTGGACGATCCGCGGCGCGGATGTGCTCGACTGGCCCGGCTTCGAAATGCGCATGGGATCGGCCGCACAGGTCGGCGGACGCGACGCCCCGCGGAAGCGGCAGGAGGACTCTTTCGTCCTGAACGGCCTCCTTCTGCGATACAATTATGGGAAATCCGGTTATCCGGGCGACACGGCCTGCCATACCTTCGCGCGCGACCGTTATCTGAAGCTCTGTTCCGGTTACTGGAACCGGCCGAAGGGGGAGCCGCCGCTGAAGCCGTGGAACTGGTCCGACCCGAAGGTGAATCAGGAGTATGTGCGCCTCGCGCTCGAATACGCCTCAAAGCCCGGCGTCGGCGGCTACTTCTGGCACGATGTGACCGATGCGGGCTGGTGGTACAGCTATATCGACCACTTCTGGTCGAAACGCGACGGGCTCGACCGGAAGAATTATCCGGACGATCCGTCGCCGGCGCGTCCCGACGCGATCCGGTTCAAGGCGATGTTCGAAGCGCTTTCGCGGCAATGTCCCGGCGTAGATGTGATCTGGACCGTCCCGGTTTACTACGACGAGCCGCAAAACGACGGCCTGAAGGATGTGAAAAATTTCCGCGAATACCTGAAGCTGATGGGAACGACCGTTCCGGTGGAGCTCAAAAAACGTTTTTACGTCATGCTCGAAGAACGCTCTCCCGAAACCGTCGACGCCTACCGGCACTATCTCGGCGGCCTCAAGATGTGCCAGTACCGCTATACGACGCTCTGGGCCGGGAGCACCTGGGATCTGAACTTCACCGAGGCGAAGCGGCATGACGGCCGCACGGAAGGATATTTCTACGAGGCGTCGGACCTGATCGGACTCATGGCGGCGCAGTATCTGTGGAATCCCGATTTGCCGACTGATGAAAAATGGATCGTCGAAAATATTGCGCCGCGCGCGGCTTACGAGCTTTACGGCCCGGCGTGGCGCGAGATTACGGAATACTTCCGGCTCAATCTGAACGTCAAAACCATCGGAAAGGAGACGAATGCCGGAATCCTTTCGGCGCGGCTGGCCGACGCGGAGAAAGCCGCGAAGCTGCTTGATGCGGCACTGGCGAAGCTGCCGGACTCCTGGCTCTATGCGCGTTACCTCGCCGGAGAACAGCGGAAACGCATTGGCGAATACCGCAAACTGGTCGAAAAGGGGCTCGAAAAGAGCCGGCAGTCGATTCCGCTCGCCGGGGCGAAATTCACTTCCAGCGTGCGCGGTATCGGCGACCTGAAGAAAGCGGCTCTTTCGGGCGGCAAAGCCGCGTGGAGTTCGGGGCGTGTTTCCGGCCCGCACCGGGTCGAAATCGAATTGCCGGGCTGCTACAGCCTGAACCGGGCCGTCGTGAAAATTCCCGGCGACGGCGGCTATGCGTGGCGGAACGCGGAGATCGCGGCCGAGGTGCACGGCAACTGGAAGACGCTCGCTCCGGTCAGGGGGGAGCATGAACTGCTGGCGGAATTCGATGACGTGCGGACCAGCCGGGTGCGGCTCGTTTTCCGTGACGGCTGGGAGTGGGCGAAAAATGTACGTCCCGACATGATTCTCTCGGGCATTTACCTCTACGGCTCCGAAGTGAAGCCCGATCCGCCCGGCGTCGCCCGGCTTGACGGGCTCTGGCATTTCCGGCTCGACAAGGATCGCCGGGGGATGGGGGAGCGCTGGTTCGAGCGGACGCGGTTCCCCTCGGACGAATGGTTCCGCATTGCGGTTCCGTCGCACTTCGAGTCGAGCGGCCTGCCCGGCGCCGCGAACTATGACGGTCAGGTCTGGTATGCGCTTTCGTTCGACACGCCGAAGGGGTGGGGCGGCAAAGCCGTGCGGCTCCGGTTCGAGGCGGTGGACGATGAAGCCGAAGTCTGGCTGAACGGAAAACGGCTCGGGCTCCACACGAAAGAGGGCGACGCCGATACGACCTGGTGGGAGGAGCCGTTCAGCTTCGACGCAACCGCCGCCCTGAAGCCGGAGGGCGCGAACACGCTCGTCGTCCGGGTCGATGACTTCACGCTCGACGGCGGCATCTGGAAGTCTGTGCTGCTGCACATCGGCGACGGCCCCGGCCTTTACAGCGGAAAGTGACGGCGGAGAAACCGGGACCGGCGGTATTCAACCTGAAAACCGCCGGTCCCGTTGTTTTTCCTGCGCGGCGGGACGTTCTTCCTGCCGGATTTTTCCGGGGAACGAAGATCAAAATATGGGGGTAACCCGTTCGCAATCGAGTTTTTATCGATAAATCTGCGCGTCCCCGTCTTGAAAAGTCCGCGATCGGGTGTTATATTCTACACCTTGTATGGATTCAAACTTGGAATGAATAAACGGAAATCAACGTCAAGGAGTTGTTAAAATGGCTGTTCCGAAAAGAAAAACGTCCCGCATGAAGCGCCGTCAGCGCAAGGCCGCGAACCGTTACGAAGGCGTCCAGGCGACCTTCTGCACCAACTGCTCCGCGCCGTCCACTCCGCACCGGGTCTGCCCGTCCTGCGGCTACTACAACGGCAAGCAGGTCCTGAACGTCGAAGCGTAAGTCTCACCCGAAAGGCGGGAGCGTTCCAGAGAGATGAAGATTGCGGTTGACGCCATGGGAGCCGACTACGGCCCGGGTCCGGTGATCGAGGGCGTGGTCATGGCGCTCAGTGATTACCCCGAGTACGAATTCGTCCTGGTCGGCCACTCGGCGAAGCTGCCGTTTTATCTCGAAAAATACGGCATCGCCGGGCATCCCCGCATTTCGATCGTTCACGCCGAGACGGTGTGCGAGATGTCGGAGCCTTCGACGATCGCGCTCCGCGCCAAGAAGGATTCTTCGATTACGACCTGCGCCCGGCTGCTGAAGGCGAAGGAGGTCGATGCCATGGTCACGCCGGGGCATACCGGCGCGACCGTCGCCGCGACCAAAGTGCTGGTCCGGACGCTGCCCGGCATCGACCGCCCGGCGCTGGCCGCCAGCCTTCCGCTTAAAAGAGGCGGCCGCTTCATTCTGATGGATGCCGGCGCCAATACCGAGTGTACGCCGGTCAACATCGTACAGTTCGCCATCATGGGCGAGGTCTACGCCCAGTATCTTTTCCAGCTTGAAACGCCGCGGGTCAGTCTGCTCTCCGTCGGCGGCGAGGACATCAAGGGGAACGATCTGACCAAGGAGTCGTTCAAACTGCTCGAACAGCGCGAACAACTGAATTTCGTCGGCAACGTCGAAGCCGACGTCATCTTCGAGGATGTGGCGGACGTGCTGGTGACGGACGGATTTTCCGGCAACGTCATGCTGAAGGGTATCGAGGGACTCGCCCGTTCGACCATGTACTGGCTGAAGCGGGTGCTGTCGAAGAATGCGCTCCGGCTTGCCGGGGCGATGCTGGCCAAGAACGCCTTCATCGAACTGAGGTCGCTCGGCGATGCGGACGATATCGGCGGCGCTCCGCTGCTCGGAATTAACGGAATCTGCATCATCGGCCACGGTTCCTCAAGCCCGCGGGCCGTCCGCAGCGCGATCCGGGTGGCCGGCGAATGCGTCACCTTCGGCCTCAATGAACGGATCACCGCCCGGCTCAACGCCACCGGAAGCAATACCGCAGAACTGGAACACGAATTGGCTGACGCGAAGAAGTAAAGGCCGCCGCAGGGTCGGGCCGGCCGGCAGGGAAATCAACATTCACGCCTCAGAAGGAGTTACATGAGCATCAGAATAGCAGGTACCGGATCGTATGTTCCGGAACGGATTTTGAGCAATGCGGATCTCGAGAAAATGGTCGAGACCAACGACGAATGGATCCGTACCCGTACCGGGATTGAGGAGCGGCGCATCGCTTCTCCCGAACAGGCGACGAGCGACCTTGCGTATGAAGCATGCCTGAAGGCGCTCGATATGGCCGGAATCAAAGGGGAAGAGGTCGATGCGATCATCGTCGGAACGATCACGCCGGATTATGTCTTCCCGAGCACCGGGTGCATTCTGCAGAATCGGCTCGGCGCGAAGGGTGCGTTCTGCTTCGATCTCGAGGCCGCCTGCTCCGGTCTTCTTTTCTCGCTTGAAGTCGCTTATTCGCTCATGAAGACGCATCCGAAAAAGTATCGGCACGTCCTCGTCTGCGGCGCGGAAAAGCTGTCGTGCATCACCGACTGGACCAACCGCAACACCTGTGTGCTGTTCGGCGACGGCGCCGGTGCCGTTCTGCTTGAAAATACGGAAGACGAAGGAGCCGATTGCGTTGTGGCCAGCGATCTTCACACCGACGGCGGGTACGGCGACATCCTCAAAATGCCGGCCGGCGGCAGCCGCAGGCCGGCCTCCGTCGAGTCGGTCGGGGCGCATGACCACTTTATTCATATGGAAGGCAAAGAGGTCTTCAAACTGGCCGTCAATGCGATGGTCGGAGCCGGGAAAAACGTGCTCGAAGAGGCCGGAATCACTCCGGATGAGGTCAAGCTCGTCATTCCGCACCAGGCGAACAGCCGGATTATCCTCGCCGTCGCTCCCCGCCTCGGCGTTCCGGATGAACGTGTCTTCATGAATATCAGCCGTTACGGCAACACCTCGGCCGCGTCGATCGGGCTCTGCCTTGATGAAGCGTTTCGCGCCGGCCGCATCGCCAAAGGCGACTATGTGCTGCTGACCGCTTTCGGCGGCGGCCTGACCTGGGGAGCCATGCTGCTCAGGTTCTGACCGTGCCGCGGTTTCGTTCCCCCCTCCGCGAAAACGGGGACGGGGAGTTCGGTCCGGCCGGAATCGCATGTGACGGTTGAATGCGGCCTGATGATGGGACGCCTCTGGAATGCGCACTCCTTCCGGGGGCGCGTTTTTTTGCATCCCCGCAGTGTTTCCGGCTGTCCTGCGTTCCCGCAAAAAAAGTTTCGTTTTTCACTTGTAATATCGCGCAAACGCTTTAAATTGTTAAATGAACCTTTAACAGTTCAGTGAGGAGGTTACCGATATGTTGTGCGATGTCTGCAAGAAGAATGAGGCAACCATTCATATAAAAGAAATGCATGGCGGGGAGACCCATACGGCCAATCTGTGTGCCGCCTGTGCTTCGGAAAAAGAAAAGAACGGCGAATTGAGCGCTCTCGGTTTCAATCTCGCCGAAATGCTCTGCAATCTCGGCAAGATCTCGTCGTCGGCCAAACCGCCGCAGGAGGCTCCGGCCGGGGCTGCGACTGTCTGCCCGAAATGCGGCTGGACGATCGACAAGGTCCGGAATTTCGGCGGCCGGCTCGGCTGTCCGCACTGCTACACGACGTTTGCGCCGATGCTGGCGGAGGCGATCAAAAACGTCCATCGCGGTTCCGTTCATCTCGGCAAGCGTCCGCAGTCCGTTCCGCAGGACGGCCGTGCCGCGCTGGAAGCCGAGCTCGACAACCGGCGGCATGAACTCGACGCCCTCGTCAAACGCGAGGAATATGAGGAGGCCGCCGTCTGCCGCGACCGGATCAATCAGCTCAAGACGCAGCTCGAGGGGCTGGCAACCGGCGAGGTGGGCAATGACTGACGACATCAACCGGCTGCTTGCGAACCGGGTCAGCTTTCTCGCCGACGCCGGGCCGGATGAGGATATCGCGATCAGTTCGCGCATCCGGCTGGCCCGCAATCTGGCCGGCCACCGTTTTCCGGTGGCCGCCGACTCCGGCGAGCTGCATAAGATCTGCGATGAGGTGTCCGGTGCGGCGGCGGAGTCCGGGGCTCTCGGCTGCCCGGAATGCTTTTCATTCGATCCGGAGAAGATGGACGGACTCGACCGCGAGCTTCTGCTCGAACGCCGCCTGGCCAGCCGTGACTTCCTGAACCGGCCGACCGGAACGCGCCTGCTCGTCAAGGACGACGAATCGCGCTCGGTCATGATCAATGAGGAGGATCATCTCCGCATTCAGACCATGCTGCCCGGTTTCCAGCTCGGTGCGGTCTGGGCGCAGATCGATGAACTTGACAATAAGCTTGCCGCCCGTCTCGATTATGCGTTCGATGACCGGCTCGGTTTTCTGACCTGCTGTCCGACTAATGTCGGTACCGGCATGCGCGCGTCGGTCATGCTGCACCTGCCGGGGCTTGTGCTGACCGGGCAGATTGCGCCGACTATTCAGGGGATCAACAAACTGAATCTGGCCGTGCGCGGCATCGGCGGGGAGGGGACCGGCAATCAGGGCAATCTCTTTCAGGTATCGAACCAGAGCACGCTCGGCGAGAGCGAAGCGCAGATTCTCGAACGGCTCAATACGGTGATCGGCCAACTGATCGCGCACGAGAAGAATGCGCGGCAGCTTCTGCTGCAGCGCGACCAGTTTTCGCTGCTCGATCATGTCGGGCGTTCATACGGAACGCTGCGGCACAGCTACAAACTGAGTGGGGAAGAGGCGGTCAATTGTCTCTCCGGCGTCCGGGTAGGGGTCGATCTCGGCATGTTTTCGGCGCTCGACATCCATACGGTCAATGAACTTTTCATCGGGATCGGCGCTGCGCATCTGCAGAAGGCCGCGGGGCGTGTCCTGAATGCGGCGGAGCGGGATGTCTGTCGCGCGGCGCTCTGCCGGGAAAAGCTGAAGCTCTGATCCCCGCATCGCTGTTTCGGCCCTGTTCGTTTCATGCGTTGCGGAAAAGAAAGTCTGGTCCGGATGGACCGGAAATGATCGTTTTCTTGCACGAGCGGCTTGATTTTCCGGTTTTTTATGGTAACTTTTCCGAACAAGGAATCAGGCAGAAGGGCAAGCGGCGATGAATCGGGTCGGCGGCAAGAACGATACGTTCCGGGAACATATTCTTTCGGAGATTGCAATCGGGGTTTACCGGGGCGGGCAGCGGCTGCCTGCCGAGCGTGAGCTCGGGGAGCGCTACCGGGTCAGCCGCAACACGATCCGCCGCGCGCTGTCGGATCTCGAAACGCTCGGGATTCTCGAACGGCGGCCGCCGGTCGGCACTTTTGTGACGGCGGATGCACTCGAAAAGGCGGCTTCCCGCCGGGGCCGCGCCGAATTCGACGTGACGTTCATCATTGCGCCGGATCAGGCTGCGAATCCGCAGCTTCAGCAGTTGTTCAACTCGTGCCGCCGGCATTTGCCGGAAAAGGTCGGCGTGTCGGTGCTGTTCAGCGATCTCGACGGCGAATTTCCGGAGCCGGGTTACGCGCCGGACGTCGCGGTGGTGTTCGGCAACTATACGGATGAGCAGCTCGCCGCCGTCAGAGCCGGCGCGAAGGAGCTGGTCCTGCTCGGCCATACGCATCCGACCTGTAAATTCATCGACAGCGACAACTACGCCGGCGGCCGGCTGATGGCCGGACACGCGCTGGAGAACGGCCACCGCCACCTGGCTGTGCTCGGTCCGCGCGGTGCGGATGACGCCAGCGATTTCGCCCGGCGGCTGGCCGGAATCCGCGATGCGGTTTCGGAGGCCGGCGCGCAGCTTCAGGTCTGCCGCATGAGCCTGGACGAAGTCCGGAACATGGGGCCGAGCTGCGACCGGGCGCTCGGTGAATTTCTGCGGCGCGACCCGGAGCTCTCTCTGGTCATGGCGCTCTACGATCAGCTTGCGTTGAGTGTGATCGATTTTTGCCACCGCCGCCGCCTCCGGGTGCCGGACGATATGAGCGTGATCGGTTATGACGACCAGTGCTATGTCGAGTTCCTGAAGCCGCCGCTGACGACGGTCAAGGGATTCGGCGAAGCGATCGGGGCCCGGCTCGCCCGTTTCGTCCGCGCGGTGATGGAGGGAGACGCCGACGGGCTCGAACTGCGCGAGATGATTCCGCCGCTCCTGATCACCCGCGGAACCGTTTCCGCACGCGGAAACACAAGATAACGGTAAAAAATCCTGTTGCGCCCTTGACAAACCCGGCTTCGGGATTATATTAAAAAACGTACCGATTCAGATCGGGCGGTTAGCTCAGTTGGTTAGAGCGCTGCTTTCACACGGCAGAGGTCACGTGTTCGAGTCACGTACCGCCCACCATCCTTCGCTCGACAAAGCCGAGCTACGGATGGCAAGCCATCCTTTTCCGCGAGCAAAGTGAGTCATCATGTTTTACGCTTACTCTATCCCCATCCCGCTGAATGCTGCATCGGAAGTACCGAAGATTTAAAATCACGCTTGATTAAGCATAGCGAAGGTGATGTGCCGCATACTTCTGAATTCACACAGTGGAAAGTGAAAGTGTATTTTGCTTTTGAAACCAGAGAGAAAGCCGCGGCATTTGAAGATGATCTCAAATCCGGCAGCGGTTATGCTTTCGCAAAGCGTCACTTTTCGTTCGAGCCGTTGATAGATTCCTTACAAAACTCGAACCGACTTTCTGAAAGTTCAAGATTCTTGGTATGAGCATGTTTATATTGGGCCACCATTTTTGCTTTTTTTACGGCGTTTTGAGCCAAAAACGAGTTCAGAACACCATTTTTATTTTTTGACCGCACATCATGCAACAAGGCGTTTGGGGTGTTCGTTGAACAGGAATTACGGCATTTTTACGGCACGATTCCGGCAAGCATAAGCTCAAGCAATTTCGGTAACGGCGGTACCGGAGTTCGTGCCCGGTTCCGTCAGGACGGCGCGAGCTGTTTTTCACGCAAAACCGCTCTTTGGAGGAAAAATTCCGGAACTTCACCTCGGGCCGTGTTTGACCGGCACTCCTTTTCGTGGTAGATTAAAACAATATCATTGTGAAAGGGAGTATTTCATGAAAAGCATCAATCTCGGCAACAGTGGACTCAAAGCCTCTGCCGTCGCGCTCGGCTGTATGCGTATCGCGGAACTCGATACCTCCGAACTGGAACAGCTGATCGATGCCAGCCTGGAAGCCGGCATCGACTTTTTCGACCATGCGGACATCTATGGCGGCGGGCGCTGCGAGGAACGGTTCGGCGAATATCTGCACACTCATCCCGATGTGCGTGACCGGATTCTCATTCAGTCCAAGTGCGGCATCCGGCCCGGCTTCTTCGACTTCTCGCTGCCGCACATCCTGCATTCGGTGGATCAGAGCCTTACCCGGCTTCAGACCGACCATCTCGATGTGCTGCTGCTCCACCGCCCGGATACACTGATGGAGCCGGAAGAGGTCGCTGAAGCCTTCACCCGTCTGCACCAGTCCGGCAAAGTGCGCTATTTCGGCGTCAGCAACCAGAATCCGTCGCAAATGGCACTGCTTCAGAAATATGTGCCGTTCAAGCTGATCGTCGACCAGCTCCAGTTCGGCCCCGCTCATACGCCGCTGGTCGATTCCGGACTGAATGTGAATATCAAAAGTCCTCTCGGCACCATGTACGATGGCGGCGTCCTCGAATATTGCCGACTCAATGAAATCACCATCCAGACCTGGTCGCCGTTCCTGTTCGGCTTTTTCGAAGGGGTATTCCTGACCTCGGAACGTTATGCCGGGCTGACCCAGACCCTCGGCCGGATCGGTGAACGTTACCAGCTCAGCCCCGGAGCGGCGGCGGTCGCATGGGTTGCGCGCCATCCGGCGAAGATCCAGACCATCATCGGCTCGACCAAACCGCAGCGGGTTCGCGAGAATACGCGCGGCGCTGATGTGGAGCTGACTCGCGAGGAGTGGTACGAAATCTACCGGGCGGCAGGCAATCGCTTACCGTAAGTTGAATTGTCTCAGGGAAGATGAGGTAGTGAATGCCGCTTCCTTCCGAGACTTGAAAAATTCGTTATTTTGAGGATGAGAGAAGATTTCCGGAAATCCTCAGGATGCTCCGCCATTTATTACTCTTGGACGAACGCGGCGGGTGTTTGAAGAAGAACCGGCCGTGTCCGTTTTTTCATTTTCACGGCAGTTTCGCCTGTGGGATGCGGATATGACTCCGACACCGGCGGCGGGCCGGTGCGGAGTGTCGGATCATAAACGCTCCGCCGGAGCGATTTCCACGCAGGTGACGGAATTGAGTTCCGGTTCCAGATCGATCAGCAGTTTGTCTCCGGAGAAGCGAAACTTTGTTACCGGTTCGGATTTCATCTCGCCGGCCTGCCGAAACGGCGTCACGTCAGGATGCGCGGTTATTGTGGGAGAGCCCGCCTCCCGGTAGGCCGCATGGGAGTTGGCGTGGCGGCTGTCGACGCGGATCAGCCGCGGAGCGATATTCCGGGAACGCCCGGTCCAGTCAAGCTCCAGGCGGAGCTTGGCTGCAGCGGTTTCTTCAGGCCGGCGTTCGTCGAAGGTGGTCAGCAGCACCCGGACCGTGCCGGTTTCGTCGACTCCGGCAATCGCGTCGAACGGATCGTTGGAGGAATTCACCGGCAGCCTCCGGCAGCCTTCGAAGCGGTTCAGGAGCGTCAGGGCGTTCAATACCGGCTTCGGAATCGCCGTTTTGGTGAAAAGGCCGAGACCTCCCTCAAAATGATGGTTGTTTCCTGTCCAGAGATGATCGCAGACGGCGAAAAAATAGGCGCGGGCCACCTTTTCATCCAGAAAAATCCGATTCGCCTTGACGAAGAACGCGGCATTGGTGACGGTATCGAGCCGGGAGTCGCTCATGGTGCTGGCATTGTACTCGGTAATGTATATCGGACGATTTTCCATCGGAGGGTATTCCGACGCAATCCGGCGCATCCGGCCGACGTCTCCGGCGAAGGTTCCCATGGAACCGATGAACCCGGCGTAAAGATGCAGCGACAATGCGTCGATTGCATCCAGTTTCCCGATGGCGCGCGCCTTTTCCAGGCAGCTGAAGAACCAGGGGGTCACTCCTGCCGCGCTCATGGTGCCGATCTGCAGCCTGATGTCGTGCTTTCGTTCAATCTCGGTCAGCGCATCCAGATATGCACCGAAGATTTCGGCGAATTCAGCTTCCGTTCCCTTGAAAAAATAACTTGCATTGGGTTCGTTCCAGCATTCGAAGGTCCATTCTGCGACGCATGCTTTTCCATACCGGTCAATCCAGTGGCCGACAACGGCCTGAAGAATGTTTCTCCAGATTTTCAGATCCCGGGGGGGATAAGGATGCGCGTAGACGTAATCATCGGGTCCCGGCATCACCGATAACTGGTTCGGAGTCGTTTCCACCGTCACCGTAAGCTGATAACCCAGCTCCCTGACGACATAGTCGAAGGTTTTGTCGAGCAGGGAATAGTCCAGTTCGAAGCTGCCGTCCGGCGCAATGCTCTTCACCAGGCGCTGCCCCTGCATGAATTCGCGCAGCCGCAGGTGGCGGACTCCGATTCTGCGGAGCTCCCTGAGGGCATGACGCATCGGCTTCTGGGCCGCATCGCCGGCAAAGGACATATCGGCGCATTGCCAGATCGGTGAAAACACCTCGCCCGGCTTTCCGGTTCCGATCCGGATTTTCCCCCCTTCGGCCCGATAGGGAGGCCGCACGGCGGCTTCTCCCCGGCGGATCACGGAAACGGCTCCGAGCCGGACCGTCCCTGTCGCTCCGGGAAAAATGCGCGACGCGATGGCGAAACTTTCCGTATTACGCGGCCAGCTGTCCGGTTCGAACGTCCGGCAATAGTATTTCCAGGGCAGGGCGCCCGCCTGAATCGGAGTCAGGTCGATGTGGCTGATCTCCTTCCCTTTCCGGTCAAACAGGAGAATCTGGACACAGGCGTAAGCCCATTCGGGCTGCCCCGCTCCTTTGCGCAGGTTCTCCTGCATTCCCCAGAGTCCGATCGTAAGCTGCTCGCCGCGATAGGCGAACCGGGGGGAAACGATCGTTCCCGCATCGGTCATTTCGAGCAGTTTCCCCCGGAAATGGCCGGTGTCGGAAAGAATGCGGCTCTTTCCGCTTTCCACCAGCCAATGGTCCCTTCCGAGTTCATTTTGAAAAAACGGGTCTCCGTTGATCGTGATTCCGTCCCCGGCCGCCAGTTTTATTTCCAGTGCTCTCAGGCGTGCTTTCTTCCCTGGGGCGCCGGAAATCTCGAGCCGGAAGCCGTCGCTCCCGGCGGGAGAATCGGCGACGGGAATGCGGAAGAGGAAGTTTCCGTCCTTTTCCGTCTGAACGGAACGGATTCCGACTTCGGTTCCCGGATCGCGGTGATTTCCGCCGCGGAGAAAATGAATCCGCAGCGTCAGGTTCCCGGCGGCAATGCCCCTCACTTCCAGCTCGCCGGGCGTCAGGGGAAAGTATGGCGTGACAACCGAACTGCCGGCTGAAAGCGAAAGTTCTCCATCCCGGACGGTCGTTTCTCCCCCCTGCGGAGACAGTATCTCGTTCCAGCCGGGGCGGGAGAAATCCATCTTCAAGTGAATCAATTCCGCGGCACCGGCAATCAGCATCGAGCCCAGCAGCGCCGAAACAAGGATCAGTTTCTTCATCATCGCGGATCGTCCATCATGTCTTTTTCTATTTCGTTGACGGCCAGCGAAGGCACATGCCCGTCGGCGAAGAGGCAGTTCATCATCCGGGCATGAAGAAAAGCACCGTAAAGCCGCAGTTCGGTATATTTGAGCGAAGCCCCGTCGGCAGGCACGATCGTGCCGCCTCCGGTCCGGAAAGAGTACTCCATGACCAGAAGCTGGTGCGCCGGGCGCTTCAGCGTATCGAGTTTGAAGAAGTCATCAGTGCTGTACCAGCCGTTCTTGCCCCATTGGCTGTTGCCGACCCGGCAGTAGGTGGCTGCCGCCTGAGCGGGGTCGGCGGCTTCGGCTGCTCCGGTCGGACAGAGCATGATCCCTTTCACTCCCGCCCGGACCGGCGGAATGTAACCCAGCAGTTCCAGATTCCAGAACCAGTATACGGAAGGAGTGTAACCGTCAATCCACCAGCGCAGAATATAAGAGTTGTAATCGCCCTTGTACTGCTCGATTCCAAGGCCGAGCTGTTTCAGGTTGTTGGTGCAGCTGATCGTGCGGGCTCTTTCCCGCGCCTGGTTCATCGCCGGCAGCAGCATCGCAGCCAGTATGGCGATGATTGCAATGACAACCAGCAGTTCAATCAGCGTGAAGAGACGTTTCATGTTCATTCCTTTCAACCTGTTAAGTTTTTCTTGGCTATCGCATTCATTCCGAAAAAATGTACAAGGCTCCGGAGTTTCATCGGCCGATATCGGCGACCGTATTGCCGTCAAGCCGGCGGCAGGCAATGATCCGCTGCGATGTTCCGTCCGGCTCCCGGATCAGGTTTCCGGCGGCTTTGCCGAGTTCGATCAGCGACGGGACGACCCGGGTGATCACATGGTCCGCAACCAGCAGCGGCGGGTCGCAGAAGGCGATGACCGACAGGTCCTCCGGTATTTTCCGTCCTGCCGCCAGCGCGCTTTTCAGGAAGCCGAGGACCGGGGTATTGCCGTAAATCAGGACAGCGGTAAAAGACGTCGCATATTCCTCCAGCTCCTTCCACATCTTTTCGCCTTCGGCGGGCGTCAGGTTCGAATACTGCGCCATCAGCCGGGCGTCAGGTATGATGCCGTACTCGGCAAGTGCCTTGATATATCCCCGCCGCCGGTTTTCGCAGGAGGGAAAGTGCGGACCGCGGCGGTCGACCAGCGCGATCCGGGTGTGACCGCGCCCGATCAGGTCGCTGACGACCTCATAAGTTCCCGAAACATAGTCGGTATCCACGCAGGGAACCGACTCGTCCTCGGCCTGTCCGACGGTCACGAAACGGATATTCGCCTCGCGCAGCATGTCGGTCAGCTTTGCGGAATAGTTGAAGCCCGCCAATATGGCGCATTCCCCGGGGAGGATCGTCCCGATGATCGTTTTCATGTCCTCGTATGAGTGCTCCGTGAAGTCCGCGAAATCAAGGCAGAGCCGCCAGCGGAACGGATCAAGCGCCGTGTGCAGTCCCTGCACAAGTCCGCTGATGAAAGGATCGCCTTCCCCGATTCGATAAGGATTGGCGCAGATGAAGTGAACCACCCCCGCGGAAGTGCTTTCCGCAAGATTCGGGCGCGGTTCCAGCACGAACGTTCCCTTTCCCCGCACCCGTTCGAGCAATCCGTCGCTGACCAGCGAGGAGAGCGCCTCGCGCACCGTATTCTTGCAGATGCCGAGTTCGCGGAACAACACATTCTCCGACAGAAACAGCGAACCGGGCGGATACTTGCCGCTGTTCAACTCCTGAATCAGATAATTGCGCACCTGATCCTTCTTGGACGGTGTTTCCACGATATTCATTCTGGTTCTCCTATAACTTTGCCGGACTGAGCCGCTGTCTGCTGTTTTTACTCTTTTTTTATCGGTGGCAAGCTCAAATAACAGGTTGTTTGGTTCACCTATAATTATTATACCAAACTTTTCGTCTCATGTCAAGAGGGCAAGCTTTTTTTCCTGAAAAAAATTCAACTTCCTGATTCAGGGAGAAGCACCAGACTGCGGAGCCGGACGAAGGAAGCGGGTTTTCCCGCGCGGTTTGGCCGGGATGTCCGTTCCCGCCGCATCTCCGTTTCCGGTTTTCGCATGTGCGGGAACCATTTTTTTCGATAAAAGTTTGCTTTGCCTCTTGACAACGGTTCCCGTTTTTACTATAATTATATTGACATCAATACAAGTTGTATTTTTCAAGAGGTTCTGATGCTTTCCACATCAAAGTCGAAGTACGAACAGATTCAGACGGAGCTGTCCCTTCAGATCCGGCAGGGGATGCTGCGGCCGGGCGACAAACTTCCTTCCGAGCAGGAGCTGGCGGCCGCTTACGGCGTTTCGCGGCTGACCGTGCGCCAGGCGATCGGCGGGCTTGTGACTGCGGGGCTGGTCCTGCCGATTCAGGGGAAGGGCTCTTTCGTTTCGGAGAAATCGCAGCCCCGGGCGGAACTGAAGACCATTCATCTGCTCACCTCCACGTTCCATTCCCAGGCGGATGAGGACACCTTCGTAACCCCGTTCCTCTTCCATCTGGGAAGTGAAGCGACCCGGCGGGGGTATTCGCTCTGTCTGTCGCTGCTGCCGCGCCATCTTTCGTTCCGCGAGTTTCTCCGGAAGGGCGGAATCCCGCCCACTTTTGCTGACGGCGTCGTCCTGAGCAACATCAGTTACGATGCGGAGGATCTCATCATGCTTGAGCACGAACGCATCGCTTATGTCACCATGCCGTGGAAGGACCAGGTCCTGCGGGGGCCGCGCGTCGGTTCGGACGGCGTGGCGGGAATGCGCATGTGCGTGGAGAACCTGCTCCGGCACGGGCACCGGGAGATCGGGCTGGTCAATTGCCCGGTCGGTTTCACCGACTTTGAAAGCAACCTCGAAGCTTACGGGCGGACACTGGCGGCCTTCGGCGTCGAAATGAATCCCCGGAATATCGTCACCGCCTCTTCCATCAGCGAGGAGGACGGGCGCGCCGCGGCGGAACAGCTGCTGGCCGCCAATTCCCGGATTACGGCGGCGGTTGTTTTCGGCGACCGCGCCGCGGCGGGCTTCCTGCACCAGCTCGCCCGCCGGAACATCGATGTGCCGGGCGACTTTTCGGTGGCGGTGCACGACCGTTACCGCTGGATGGATTCGGCGTTCCCGTTTCGCCCCTCCGGAACCCAGCAGAACATCGAAGGGATCGCCCACGCGGTACTCGATGAGCTCGACCGGCAGCGCTCCTGCGGGGTCACCGGGGACTCCTTTACCCATATCGCTCCGGACTGGGTCGACGGCAATTCGATCGCCTTTACTTCATTCGGCATTTCAAACCTCTTATGAAAGGACACGCAAGATGAAGAAGCATTTCACGTTGATTGAGCTCCTTGTGGTGATTGCGATCATCGCAATCCTGGCGGCCATGCTGCTTCCGGCGCTCGCCCGGGCGCGCGACAGTGCGAAACAGAGCAGCTGCATGAACAATCTCAAGCAGATCGGCCTCGGCGTGACGCTTTACGTCGATCACTATGCGGGGATGCTGCCGCGGAAGTATTACGGCGCCGGCAACGACAACTACTGGGCTCACAATTGCATCAATTTCGTGATGGCGGGGCGTTATCCGCTCTATGACGGAGCCAAAGGCGACAAAATCTGGTCCTGCCCCGGTCAGGTGAAGACCTATTCGCTTCCCAACGTCAACGGCGAATATCTCGGGGCGACGAATTACGGCGTCAACCTGAATCTGGACCGGGACATGAATATGAGCCAGATGACGGTGTCCGCTTCGCAGGGAATCATCTTTCTCGACAGCCTGCATCAGGAGTGCAACCCCTGGATGGACGTTCGGAAACCGGCCCGGAACCATCCGGCCGGCAGCGCGGTTCTGTACCTCGACGGTCATGTGGCGATGGAGAACACCGAGCGTCTTGCGGGTGTCACCAGCCTCTTCAAACTGCGGTAGGCCGTTCAAGGCCGGGGAGCTTTTCAAACATGCGTAAATGGTTTTCTTTCTGTATTGGTCTTCTCCTGTTCGGCGCGGCGGCGGCGGAAGAGAAGCTTTTTGCCGAGTTCGGGGAGCTCGAGGCTCCCGTACTGTTTCCGAAGGGGGCGCCGGTTACGATCGATGCGCACGGCAACTATTGCCTGGACGGCCGGCCGCGTTTTCTGCTGGGGGCTCAGGTTCCGAACAAGATTGTCGGAAGCATGGCGCCGACACAGGGGTATCCCGATTCGCTGAAATGGCTCTACGAGCAGGTGATCGACTACGAAGCGGCGCAGCGGGTCGGTTTCGACACGTTGAGCTTCTTTGCCTCGGAGAAGTGGGTGAAGGAGATCGACGGCGGTTACGAAAGCTTCCTCTTCGACGATGAGACGCGCGATGCCCTGGACAGGCTTCGCCGCGAAATCGGCCTGCCGCTTCAGGTCGATTTCACCTGCGCGCCCTGGTCGCACGGCCTGTTCCTGGCAACGAAGGAGAAATACAAAGATCAAATTCCGCTCTCCGCCTACAATTCGCGCGGCAGCATGAGCGACAGCAATCATTGGACTCCCTACTGCCTCGCCGATCCGGCCGGACGGGAGCTCTACCGCAAGATGTGGCGTTCCGGAGCGCAGGAGCTGAAGGCGTCGGGCGGCCGCGCCCTGATGTACGAGCTCTTCAACGAACCGGCCTATCATGATCCGTGTCCCGCCAACCGGAGCCGTTTCGTCGCATATCTCAGGGAGAAGTTCAAGACGGTCGATGCGGTCAACCGGTGCTGGGGCAGCAGCTACGCGACGCTGGAGGAGATCGGGGAGTTCCGGGACCGCACTGACCAGCCGGGGCTCTATGTCGAGTGGTCGAAATTCATGGAGCGGGAATTCCTGAATCTCTGCCGGGAGGGGATGGAGATCATCCGCTCGATTGACCCCGAGGCGCGGTTCTGCATTCAGCCCCCCGGCGCGGACAACTACCGGACGCTGCCGAAGAATCATGTCAACCTTTTTGAAATCAATAAATTCTGCGCGACGGTATCGACCTCGACCGGCGGCGGCATCTCGTTCGGGCGCGGTTTGCTGCGGAAGAACGATGCGCTGATCGACACGCCGATGCCGGAGCCCGCTTTCCGGGAGGATCTGCTCCAGCGCCGCTTCTTCCGCGCCATCGCCGACGGCAAACCGGTGCATGACGGCGAAACCTATACCAAACAGGATTACGCTTCGCTTCACGGCACGCTCTGGCTGCAGTTGGTGCGCGGCGGCAATGCCGGCTATCTCTTCCTCTGGTGCAAGCGGGCATGGGACCCGCGCTGGACGCCGCCCGGCTCGCCGGAGGGAGGCAGGCGGCTCGCCGAACTGATGCAGTTCCACATCCTCAATCCCTGGGCCTTTCCGACCGAAGGGCTCAAGGCGATCATGGATGTCAAGAAGGAGATGCTCGCGCTTGACGACCTTTTCGTGCCGCGCCAGAACTACCGGCGGCCGGAGATCGGGCTGCTGCTCTCGTACCCCACCGAACGGCGCGCTCCGGCGATCGGCAACACGGTCAAGAACGAGGTGCGCGACACGGCGACCGTGCTCGACTTTCTCCATTACCCCTACGGCGTACTGCTGGAGGAGCAGACGGAGCGCTTCACGCCGGAGCGGTTTCCGGTCCTGATCGCCTCCGGCATCCGCAACATCTACCCCGGAACCGAGGCGCTGCTCCGCCGGTATGTGAATGACGGCGGTATCCTCATCGCCTCTCTGGAGGCGCTGCCGGAGGATGAGTACGGGAGAAAACTGGAGTGGCGGGGAATTTTCGACTCCCTGAAGACGGAGCCCGTCAAGGCCGGCTCCCCGCAGACGCTGGAGTTCCGGATTCCGGCGTCCGTCCGAATTCCGGGCGCGGTCCGGGTGCGCGATTTCGCCGCGATTACGGCCGGGAAGGAGTGGCGCGTACTGGCGTCCGCCGGCGGCCGTCCGGCGATCGTCGAGCGCGACTGCGGTAAGGGAAAGGTGATTTTCATCGGCGTTCAGAGCCTCGACTACCACCTTGCGGCGATCTACGATGCGCTGCTCTCCTCCGCCGGACGCCGGCCGATGGCCGAACTTTCCGCGCCGGGCGGAAACGAGCTGGTTCCCAATGTCGAGCTTCATCAGGTGAATCACGACAGCCTCACCGGCTGTTTCGCCTTCAACCTCGACCGCTATCCGAAGCTGGCGGAGCTGAAGCTGCCCGCCGGAGAGGCGGCGATCGACCCGCTGACCCGGGAGTTGCTGCCGGTGACGTCCGGCCGGGCGCTGGTCTATCTGCCGCCCCGCTTCCGGGCCCTGGTGGTGACCGGGAGCGAAGCGGCGCTTCGGAAGCGTTTCCCGGGAGCGAAGCGGATCGGGGCCGGCATGCTGGAAGCCCGGCGTGCCGAAGCGGATAAACAGCTGGAGAACGAGCGCAAGCCGCCGGAGGCGGAGTTCCGCCATTCGCCGGATTCGCGTTTCACGCGCATTCTCGACCTGCGCAAATTCTGCAACCGCCCCTTCACCGATTCGGTTGCCGGCGACGGCCGGGGCGGCTGGACCGATCAGGGGGCGGAGAACAGCCTCGACGGCGTGCCGTGGGGAATTCAGGAGTTCTGCGGAGTGCCGACCGAAATCCTCCGGTTTGACGAAACCGAAAACCGCACCTGCATCGTGCTTGACTCCCGGAATCTCGCGCCCGGTTTCGGGGCGGAGGAGGTTCGGGGCATTCCGCTCGGCGGCCGGTTGAAGAATCTCTATTTTTTCCATTGCACCGCCTGGACGGACGACAAGGAGGCGTATCGCTTCATCGTTCGCTATGACGACGGAAGTTCGCTTGCGGTTCCGGTGGTCTGCCGGAAGCAGGTCGGGGACTGGTGGCTCGGCGTGACCCCGCACGCGGGAACGGAGTTCCGCCCCGCCTTCCGCAATACGCTCGGTCGCGGTTTCCATATCTGGAAATGGGAGAATCCGGCGCCGGAGAAAAACGCCGTGGCCATGGATATCGTCTCCGCCGGCGGCGCTTCGATTCCGGTCATTGTCGGGATCACGGCGGAATTCGTCGATCCGGCGGCGGCGCGAAACACCCGCCTCTCCTGTGAGGGCTGGACCGGCTATGGCTGGTTCGGCTGCAAGGCGAAGTGGAGCGCAGGCACACTCGAAGTCGGGCTTGATGAGCAGAAAAAGGATTGGTGCGGCTTCAATCTTGCGCTGCCTGAAACGGTGAAGCTCGACACCCGGAAGATCGATCCCGCCGCCGCTTTTCTCTCATTCCGGATCAACGGTTCCGACGACGCATGGGGGCGCCACACCGGGGGGCAGAGCCTTCAGGTCAGCCTTGCCGGAATCCGGAGCGGCGCGGATTTCCGGTCGGCACAGGCCCGGATCGGCGGGTTTCTGACCGCCGGCGATTCCGGCATCGACGGAGACCCGGCGACGTTTCAGGAGGTCAGGATTCCGCTTGTGAAATTCTTTCCGGACGGCATGCCGGAGCAGATCAAAAATATCAGCTTCCAGTTCACCGGGATCGCTCCGGCTGCGGGCGTGAAAATCCGCGAACTGGCTCTCGAGCTTCCGGCGGAGGCGGTTCTGCGCCAGGCGCCGCCGGAGGAGTTCCGTTTCGAAGAGTGGGGGACATCCGGTTTTCTCGGCTGCCGGGGCGTCTGGAACGGCGGCCGGCTGCAAATTCAGCTGGACGGGAAGGCGAAACAGAACTGGTGCGGCCTCTCCCTCCGGGCTCCGGAGAACCGGCCGGCAGGTCTGGAGGGCGCCGACCCGGCACTTTCCTTCCTCCGGTTTCGGATCAACGGCGGTCCGTCCGGCGGGCAGAAACTCCAGGCCGCGTTCTCCGGGGAGGGCATGGAGTCGCAGAAGGTGTGGATCGCCGATTATCTGCCCGGAAAAAAAATAGACGGCGATTCCGCGACGTTTCAGGAAGTCCGGATTCCGCTTCGGAAATTTTTCCCGGAGAAGCTCCCCGCCGAGCTTCGGCGGCTCGTGATTCAGTTCATCGACGTTCCGCCGGCCGAAGGGGTTGAAATCAGCGAACTTGTTCTGGAGGTGCAGAAATGAATGGAAACGACAAAGCGGAACTTTTCCGCACCCATCCCGATTATGTCATTTATGTGCCGGACGGGCGGGGAACGGGCGGGCTGCCCGATGTCGCCAACGAGCATTTCCTGGTCTTCCGCCGCGGCGACGGAACGCTGGCGGCGGTATGGACTCAGTCCGGATTCGAAGGGGAGTGCAACCAGCATATCGTCTTCGCTTCCTCCGACAGCCGCGGCCGGGTCTGGAGCCCGCCCCGGATCATCGCCGGCGGCAGTCCGGACCCGGCGACCGGGCGCGGCATGTGCAGCTGGGGATTCCCGCTGGTCAGCCGTTCGGGGCGGATCTATGTGCTGTACAGCAAGCACATGGGAATCAACGATATTTTCACCCACACCACCGGTCTGCTGCACGGGATCTTCAGCGATGACGGCGGGGAGAGCTGGAGCGCCGAGGAGACGGTGACGCTTCCCCGCACGATCTGGGACCATCCGGACCCGGCCGTGCCGCCCAACTGCATCGTCTGGCAGAAACCGCTCCGGTTCGGGGACGGCCGTTATCTGGCGGGCGTCACCCGCTGGGTCAGCCCCTCGCGCTATCCGGCCCCGGCCGAGGACGGCTGGTACAACGACGACAGCGTGGTCGATTTCCTCCGGTTCGAGAATCTGGACGCCGATCCGGACTGCGGGGATTTGGAGATCACGCTGTTGACTCCCGACGAACAGTCGCTCCGTTTCCCGATCGCCGGTCACCCCGAACGTTCGCTGGTTCAGGAGCCGAGCATCGTCGAACTGCCGGACGGAAGGCTGTTTGCCGTCATGCGCTCGGTCTCCGGCCACCCGGTCTGTGCGCAGAGCCGCGACGGCGGCGAACATTGGAGCCGGCCCGAAATCCTGACCTACGGGGACGGCCTGCCGCCTCTGGCACACCCGCTGAGCCCGTGTCCCTGCTACCGGTTGAATGAGACGGAATACCTGCTGTTTTTCCACAACCACGGCGCCGATTTCGGTCCCTGGCGGAACCATGACGGGCGCGGAAGGCGCCCCATCTATCTGTCGCTGGGCCGGTTTGCGCCGGGTGACGGTCAGCCGTTGCGGTTTTCCGCTCCGATCTCCCTGATGGACAGCGACAACGTCGAGCTGAACCGCCGCAGCGACCTTGCGCTCTACTCGAGTTTCGAGGAGGTGGATGGCCGGCCGGTGCTCTTTTATCCCGACCGCAAGCACTTTCTGGTCGGCCGGATCATCGGCCCCGAGCTGCTGGACAGGGCGGTCTTTCCGTGATGAGGCGAAAATCCGCGCGGCCGGGAACGGAATTGTCTGGAAATTCTGCGGCTGCGCCGACAGCCCCGGAGAACCGGCCGGGCGAACGGTCCGGCATCCCTTGTTCATTCCGGGGCGCGGAGCTCAGCGCAGGCCGCGCTTTTCGAGCAGCGGAATCATCGTGTGGGCGGCGTTCGTCGTGATCGAATCGATGTCGAGCGCGAGCACTTTTTCCAGCTGGAGTTCATCGTCCACCGGATAGACGTCGACTTCGATTCCGCGTTTGTGGAACTCCTCGACCTCGGCGGCCGACGCCTCATGGTTCCAGATGCAGACCTTGTCGATGAAATCGTAAAGCTCCGGGCACGGAATCTTCAGGTAACGGTGCGGGAAGCCCTGCAGCCGGATGCCGGGCTCGAGCTCGCGCAGCAGCTTGAGCTGGCGCGAGTGGAACGACAGCACAAGGCTGTTGCCGAGCAGGTTCCGGCGGCGCAGCACGTCGAGCACCATGCGGGTGCACGCCTCGCGGTCGTCCTTCAGCTCGACCAGAAGAAACAGCTCCGGGCGTTTGGCATGGATCGCATCGAGCGTTTCGTCGAGCGTCGGAATCCGGGTCCCCGCGAACTCCGGCGATTTCCATTTGCCGAAATCGAGCGCTTTGAGCTGGTTCAGCGTGTAGCTGTTGACGTCTCCGGTCCCGTTGCTGCAGCGGTTCACGGTCGGATCGTGCGTGACGACCAGCTGTTCGTCGCGGGTCATGTGCACGTCGAACTCGATCGCATCGACCCCGGCCTCAACCGCTTTTTCGAATGAAATCAACGTGTTTTCGGGATAGGCGGCCGCAATGCCGCGGTGTCCGATGACGGTAACGTTCTTTTTCATGGATCAGCCTCCCTGCAGTTATTTCAACCGGTAATATAACCGGCCCGGCCGCCCGTGTAAAGAGCCGGAGCGCTGTTTCTTCGGAATTTTACTGAAAATAAACAGTCGAATCAACTCCGGTGACGGCGGCGGAATTCGCTCGGCGTGATTCCGGTCAGCTGCCGGAAGACGCGGCTCAGGTGGAATTCGTCGCTGAAGCCGCATTCGCGCGCGATGTCGTGCAGCTTCTCCGCGCTGCCGGCCAGATAGTGCCGGGCGCGTTCGACCCGTTCGGCCTGCAGCAGACGCGAAAAGCTTTTGCCGAACAGCTGTTTCACCACGAAACTCGTGCGCGAACGGGAGAGCCCGAGCTCCCGTGCGAGGTCTTCGAGGCCGACCGCGGCGGCCGCATGTTCGCGCAGGAAGGCGGCGATCCGTGCGCTGCGTTCATCCGGCACCGTCTCGAGCAGCCGCGTTTTGAGCAAATGCATCATGACGCCGTCGGCGGCGAGACGGCAGAGCGCGAAAAGCGCGGCCATTGACTCCGGCAGTTCGGGCAGCTGCTCCCGGCTGCGGTAGAAATCGCCCGGCAGCCCGGAGGCGGTCTCGCCGTTCCGCCAGAGCCCGGCGTAGAGCATGCCGTAGTGTACATTGCCGTACCGCAGCGGCGTGACGATCTGCGCCAGCCCCTTCCAGCATACGGCGGTGAACGGCCCTTCTTCCGCCAGGCAGCGGCTGTTCATCGCGTAACGGCAGTGCCGGATGCACCGTTCGTCGAATCCGGCCCGGCAGGCCGGATGCCTGCGGTGGCTGCAGCGCATCGGATCGAACACGGCGCGCCGGTTGAAGAAATGGGCGTTGTCGATCACGGTAACCGGGAGCCCGAGCAGCTGCTCGAACGCGCGAAAGCCCGCTTCCGGTCCCGGATGACGTTCCATTTCCGGTTAAACCAGTTCGACGTCCCGGATGCCGAGCCGGACCATGCTGTAGCCCGGATCGTAGGCCGGCGGTTCCCAGCTCACCGCGTTCGCTTCGCGGTTGAACGACAGCGTGTGGACGCTGTAGCTCTCCCCTTCGGCGAGGTGATGCGGCCCGAGCAGATTCCGCAGCGAGGTCGTAAGCTCGATCTCGAGCGTGTTTTTTCCGGCATGGATCAGCTGGGCGACCGGGAAGGCGGCAAAACCGTACGACCAGAATCCGGCCTCTTCGTTGTTGAGCCGGATGCGGTACGAATTCGCTCCCACCGGTACGAAGCGCAGCAGCTGGATCTTTTCCGCTTCGCTCGCGGTCAGCTCGAACTCCTGGCGCAGCGTGAGCTTGCCGGCGAAGAACGGGAAGCCCTGCCGGACAAGGTCCGACGCATCGAGCTTTCTGCCGGTTGCCGGCGCGCCGAGTTCGAAACTGCCGCAGAGCCGTTCCGCACCGCGCAGCAGCGGCTCGATCCGGCCGGTGTGGCGGACCGAGAAGTCGCCGTAAAGATAGATGCTCTCGATTTCGGAATCGTAGGTCAGCATGTTGTACTCGGTTTCGAAGCGGCGGGCCCGCTCGAGCCGCGCGTAGACCTCCGGGTTCTGGTGGTAACGCATTTTCATGTAGATCACGTTGCGGCCCGCTTTGAGGTTGCCGGGCAGCATGATTTTGCGGAAGGCGCTGTCGAAGAGATAACCGGAGTCGACGCCTTCGAACGTTTCGCCGTTCAGCGCAAAGGAGAACGCCTCCGGCGTTTCGGTCAGCATTGCGAGCGGTTTCGAAAAATCGTAGTCGTCGGCGAGGTCGAAGCCGTACTCGATCTCGAGATCGCAGTCGCGCTCGAGCTTGAGCAGCCGGCCTTGAATGACGCTGACGTCGTCGGCGATCCAGCCTCCCTCGTCGACGCGGTAGCGGCAGCGGTCGAGGGTCAGGAGGTTTCCGGCGGCAGCCGCGAGCGTGAACTCATCCGGCAGGCGTTTTTTCGCCGGTTCCCGGAACGGGTCGGAGACAGTCAGCTTCGCCGCATGCTTTGCGGGGTGCCCGGCAACGTAGAACATCGCGGCCCCGCCCGCCGCGAGCGGATAGGCGAAGGTCAGGTGTTCTCCGCGGCGGTGAACGCCGGAGAGCACCGAAAAGCTGCCGTTCGCCGGGTCGATGACCTCGACCTGCCTGCCGCCGTTGCGGGGCAGCGAGATTTCAAGGTCGCACGGCTGGTTGTACGAGACGTTGGCCACGAAGAAGAAGCGTCCGGCCCGGCCGTCGAGGTTGTCGAAGTCGCGGAATGTGCTGACGATCCGGGTGGCCGGAACGCCGTTTTCGGTGATGATTGTGCGCTGTTCGGCCAGCTCCGCCGCCGCTGCGGCTGCTGCCGCCTCTTCGGAGTCGAAGGCCGGGAGCGCGCGGAACCAGGCGCGCACCTCCGCCGGAGCGGCTTCGCCGTCGACAGTCAGCTTCTCCGGCTCCAGCCGGTTGCGGACGGTCAGGACCCTGCCGCCTGCCGCCGCGAATTTCCGCAGCAGTTCGAGCACCGGCTTCGAAAGGTTCGTGATCTGCGGAATGATGACATAACGATAGCTCTGCAGCCCGATCCGGATCGCGCCGTGCTCGAAGGAGCCTTCGGCCGCGACGATCTGCTCGTCGGCATAGTTGTGGGCGATCTGGTGGACATCGAGCGCACGGGTGATCCGTTCGAGCGTCTTCGTGTAGAAATCAAGATGCGGATTCGATTCGTCGCCGGTGAAGTGGCACCAGGCCGACGAGAGCGGGTGCAGCACGAGCACTTCGGCGACGGCTTTGCCTTCGGCGAGCAGCATGCCGACCCGCGCGAAATAGTCATTCACACTCCTGTAATCCTCCCACCAGGGCTGGTGATAGAAAAGCGAGGCGGGGTAGTCGCGTTTGCGCAGCCCGCGCAGCGTGTAGCTCGACAGATGCGGGCAGACGAGGTTCACGCCGTGTGCGAACTGCTGCTGGAACATCCAGCGCAGGCCGAAAAAGTTGATGTTCCAGCCCGAAAGCGCGAAGCTTTCCGAGAGAATCTGCTTCTGCCCGAACTGCATCGCGACCGAAACCAGCTGCGTCATCGCGACCGGTGACGGCTCGGTGCGGCAGAGGTGATCCATGCCCGGAATATGGTAGTACCGGTACTGCGGCATGATCGCGCCGTTGCTGGCGATCTGCGCCTGACAGGTCTCCTCGAGGACGTGGTGGCCGGTCAGCAGCCACCCTTTTTCACTGCACCAGTCATGGATCTGTTTCAGGAAGTTTTCGGCGAAGAGCCGGGCGACGAGGCTCCAGAAACGGACGCGCACGGCATCGCTCTCCGGCGTGCCGAAGAACAGCAGCGGCAGCTCTTTCAGGAGCTCGCAGCGGTACGCTTTCCAGTACTCCTCCTCAAGAATGAACGACCAGAGCAGCCCGTTCCGCGACAGCTGCGGCTCGTCGGTGAAGATCCCCTTCATATGTGCGAGCAGCGGCTTCGGGATGTTGTCGTAGTAGTGCTTGTGCGTGACCTTCAGGAATTCGCGCACGACCTTCGGGTCGAGGTTGTCGACGTAGAACGGGTTGACCTCGTAGTAACAGCGCAGCAGCCGCCCGGCGGTTCCCTTCGGCAGTTTTTCGCCGAGCAGTTCGAGCGTGGCGGCGTCGTACCAGGCGATGGTGTTTTCGCGTTCGGAGGCTTCGAGGTCGGCGGCGTCGAGATATTCGTGCCGCAGGTATTTCTGCTGGTATTTGACGCCGAGCCCGTTGACGAGTCCGCCGCCGAAGCCGGAAGGCCAGCCGTTTTCGTCATAGAGCCAGCCGTCGATGCCGCATTTGCCGGCTTCGTCGAGACAGGCGTTCACACACTCCATCCACTCGTCGGAGAGGTAGGCGGTCTGCAGGCCGCCGCGCGCGTGCATGAAAAAGCCGCCGAGTCCGGCCTTCTTCATTTCACGGATCTGCCGCCGCAGCTCTTCCGGGTCGAGTTTGTCGTTCCAGCTCCAGAATGGAATCGGCCGGTACTGCGCCGGCGGATTGGTCAGGTCGGGGGAATTCATCATGATGGTTTTCTTTCTTGATATGATCTGTTGCTGTTGTCAGAGTTTGAAAATGGAACCGATCCGGCTGCCGAGCATGGCTCCGGCGGCCGCCAGCGTCGCGGCGAGGAACAACATCGCCCAGACGCCGAACGCACACGCGATATACGGACCCGAACCGAGCACCTGCGACAGATCGTAGATCGCCCGGGTGATCGGATAGAACTGCGCCTTCTGGGCGAGGATCAGGGAGTCCGACACCTCCAGCATCGAGAAGCTGAAGGCGAAGAGCGCGCCGACGATCACGTTTGCGAAGACGAGCGGCAGCGTGACTTTACGCAGCGTCGCAAACGCGGTCGCACCGAAGCTGCGGGCCGCGTTTTCGAGCTCCTCCGGCGTCTGCTCGAGTCCGGCCGAAACCGAGCGCACCACATACGGCAGCCTCCGCACCGCGTAGGCGATGCCGAGCAGCAGGAACGGGTTTTCCACCGGGTTGAAATATTCCGCGGCAAACTTGAATCTGACCGACATGCCGAGGTAACCGAAGGCGATGATGATGCCCGGCACTGCAAGCGGCAGCATGGCGAGCAGGTCTGCGAGCGTGCTGCCCCAGAGCTTCCAGCGCACCGCCGCGAGCGACACGAGCACGCCGACCGCGACCGCGATGACCATGGCCAGCAGAGAGTAGTGCAGACTGTTCACGATGCTCGGCAGCACGATTTTGTCGGACAATGCGTTCTCGAAATGGAGCAGCGTGAATTCGCGCGGCAGGATCGTGTTGTACCAGCGCATCGAGAACGAGGTCAGCACGAGCGCGATATGCGGCAGGGCGGCGAGCAGAGTCACGAAGAGGAAGACGCCGGTCGGCACGAAACGCCGCCAGCCGGCGCGGCGGACGGCGCTCGCTCCGGCCGCCCCCTTGACCGTCGTGTTGAGCGGGGATTTGCCGAGCGCGAATTTCCCGGCGAGGTACATCGCGCCGGCGAAGAACAGCATGACCACCACGAGCGCATACGGAACCGGGTTGCTTTCGAGTTCCATGATCCCGTTGAAGATCTGGACCGAAGTCACCCGGTTGTAGCCGAACATGAGCGGGGTGCCGAGCTCCGTGAAGCTCCAGACCAGCACGATGCTGCCGCCGGCCAGGATGCCGGGTTTCATGAGCGGGAAGGTGATGCGCCGGAACCGCTCCCACCGCGTTGCGCCGAGATTCCGCGCCGCCTCGTCGAGCGCCGGGTCGAGGTTGCCGAGCGCGGTGACCAGATTCAAATAGAGGATCGGGTACAGATGCAGCGCTTCGATGAGGCAGACCGACCAGAACCGGCCGCTGCCGCCGAGGAAATCGACCGCCGGGAGCCCGCAGCCGGTCAGGATCGTATTGACCACGCCGTAATGCCCGAGGATCTGCTGGAAGCCGAGTGCGCCGACGAACGGCGGCAGGATCATCGGGATCATGACGAAAAGATGTGTGAGGTTCTTCCCAGGGAAGTCGTAGCGGTCGTACAGGAGCGCGAGCGGGAACGCGATGAGGAACACGAAGAAGGTCGTGACTCCCGCGATCGCGAAGCTGTTGATGAGCCCTTCGCGGTAGATGTAGTTGCTGAACACCTCGGCCAGCAGCCGCCGATCGAGCCCGACGCCGACCACCGTGAAGATCGGCGCGAGCAGGAAAGCCCCGAGGAACGCGATGACGGCCGCGAGCAGCAGATATTGAACCAGCCGGTTGCCCATTTTATTTTCCCTCCTTCGCGAGCCGTTCGGCTTCGAGGTAGTTGAGCCGCGCCGATTCGCTCCAGCTCCGGATGACGGCGGCGACTTCGACCGCGTCCCGGCGGAGCGCCCGGTTCGCATCGGCGATTTCCGAGTAGGGGAACGGCAGACGGTTGAATGCCCGCATCGCCTGCGGCACCTTTTCGGGGCCGCCGGCGTCGATGATCGCCTTCCAGGCGCGCTGGAGTTCCGGCTGCGGATCGAGCGCAATGGCCCGGATCAGGATGCGCAGCAGCCCGTAGTAGGGACCGGTCAGCTCGGGCCGGTAGACGAAACTGGCGCCGGATTCATACGGGTTGTAGTCCGGATCGGAGCGGTACTCCCGGTATTCGGGGGCGTAGAGGTCGCGCCGGATCGGCGGCCGCCGCAGCGCATGCCTGGCCGGGCCGCCCGGAGTGCCGGTTTTGAAGGCGTGCAGCTTCTGCCCCTCGATGCTGAGCAGGAAATCGATGAACGCTTCGGCCGCCTTCCGGTTCGGCGCGCCGCGCAGCATCTGCACGGGATCGGCCGAGACGGCGGTTCCCCCTTCGGGCGGAACATAGAAGAAGTGCGGCGTTCCGCCGAACTGGAGCTCGTTCCACTCCTGCTCGGTGAAGCCGTAGGTGTCGATCGCCATGCCGGCCGCTGCGTTCCCGGCGGCGACGTCGCGCGGAATTTTCCCCGCCGAGTCGGTCAGGTTCCGCGCGTTGCCGAAAATCCGCTTGATCAGGTTGAGCCCTTCTTCCCACCCCTTGTCCGGGCTGCCCGAGTCGGCCATGCACTGTTGGATCAGAATTTCGAAGCATTTGTTGGCCGAACCCGATTTCGACGGGTCGGCCAGCGCGAGCGTATTGTAGAAACGGGGCGCGGCGAGGTCGGCCCACCGTTTCGGCGGCGCCGGGTCGGCGAGTTCCGCGATGCGGTCCGCATTGTAGCAGATGCCGAACGTGGAGAGCACGATGCCGTAGTAGCGCCCGTCCTTGTCGTACAGCTCGTCGCCGCCGAAACTGCGGGGGATCACGTCGTCGGCGAAGTACTCCGGGTGGCGCTTCTGCGCGCCGCCGTCGACCGCGAAACCGCGCTTCGCGTGGCGCTGCATGTCGAAGGTGCCGCCGCCGGCCATGAGGTCGATGCCGATGCCGACATCCGAGGAGAGGAAGAGCTTGCGGGCCTTCCGGACGGCTTCGGGAGCAGTCGGATCGTTTTCGACGCCGGGCTCCGCGAAACGCTTGGCGATTTCGGGCGTCCACTCTCCGTTGGCCGGGTCGGATTCGAAGAAATGCCGGAATTCGGCCTCGTACCGGTCCGCAATGTATTTGACGATGTCGGAAGTTCCGCCGGGGGAACGGAAATCGAGCTCGATATCGCGGCCGAACCGGTCGCGGTAGTATTGGCGGAACGCCCGGTCGTACTCGTATTTGATCGATTCGTTGTGGGCCGAGATGATCACGAGCTTTTCGGCCGGAGCATCGCTTGGGGCTCCGGAGGCCGGGCGCAGGAAAAACGGGATGGCCAGCAGAACGAAAATCGGCAGCGCGGCAACCAGGATCTTCTTGAGCATGATCGGCCTCTCTTCACCGCATCCGGATCAGGTGGCCGGCCGGAAAATGGAGCAGGTAGTTCCGGCCGGGCGTCCGCTCCGGAGGAGCGCTTTCGATCACGGTGAATTTTTCCCCCGCCGCCTCGAACTCCCACTCACAGCTTTCGCCGGTGAAGCTGCGGCCGGTGAGCCGGGCTTCGATCACATTGTTTCCGGGGGCGTCGGAAAAGCGGATTCGCTCGGGCCGGATCATCGCGGTGACGGTTTCGCCCGGAGCGCCGGAGATCCCGTCGGCGTCGAGCGGTCCGAACGCGGTCTGCCAGCGGCCGGCGGAATCGATTTGCCCGCCGATGAAGTTCGCATCGCCGAGAAAAGAGGCGACGAACTTTTCGCGCGGGGCGTTGTACGCCTTCTCCGGCGTGTCGATCTGGCGGATGACGCCCTGGTCCATGACGGCGAGGCGGTCGGCCATGCTGAGCGCCTCCTTCCGGTCGTGCGTCACATAGATTGCGGTCAGTTTCCTCTCCTTGCAGATGCGGCGGATTTCGCGGCGCATGGTATCGCGCAGCCGGGCGTCGAGGTTCGACAGCGGTTCGTCGAGCAGCAGCAGCGCCGGCTTGACCGCCAGCGCCCGGGCGAGGGCGACGCGCTGCTGCTGGCCGCCGGAGAGCGACGGGATTTTGCGTCCGGCATAGCCGTCCATGCGGACGAGTTCAAGCGCGGTTTGGACCTCGCGTTCGATTTCGGCCTTCTTTTCCCCCGCGGCGCGGAGTCCGAAGGCGACGTTTTCGAAGACGGAGAGATGCGGCCAGAGCGCGTAGTTCTGGAACACCATGGCCGCGCGCCGTTTTTCGGGCGGGAGCCGGGTGATATCGACGTCATTGAAACGGATCGAGCCGGAGTCGGGTTCGACGAGTCCGGCCAGGATGCGCAACAGGGTCGACTTGCCGCAGCCGGAGGGGCCGAGCAGAAAAAACAGTTCACCGGGTTTGATCGCCAGATCGATCGGTTTCAGCACCGGCACGCCCGGCTGATAGGATTTCGTGATTCCCTTGATTTCAACACTGGTCATTTTGTCACTCTTTCCTCCGGGTGCGGGAGCGAGCCGTTCGTCTGCCGAAGCCGGAGATGTTTATACAATATAACCAGTTGGATACAAAAATTCCAGTTGATTTCGCGTTTCGGACGGAATCAAAACCGAAATTTTGTCATAAGAGCCGGTTTCGCCGCGAAAACGCCCGGTGCGCCGGTCCGGACCGGCACGCCGCGGGACAGCCGGGTTATTCCGGTTTTTCGTTTTTCTCGAAATAACGCAGCAGAACGCGTTTGCGGTCGGTATCCTCATCGGCCGGAACCGGATGGGCCCCGTCCGGGCCGACGTGTTCGACGCTCCAGAAGTGGGATTCGCGGAAGGCGTGGTAGCTCCAGTCCCATCCGTATTCTTCGAAAAGCGAAATGACATCCTCGAGCCACCGGGCCGCGCCGGGCGCATAACGGACGGCGGAGAATTCGCCGACGTAGATTTCGGCTCCATATTTTTTCTGGAATTCGACCACCGGTTTCATGAGCACTGCGAGTCGTTTGCGGTCCGTATATATGCCGCCGATCACGCCGGGATATCGAGTTCCGATTTTTGAGTTCCAGAACACTCCCTGGTGGGTATACTCGCCAGGGTTGTAGAAGTGGGTCTGGTAGACGATGTTTTTAAGCGGCAGCGGAGTGAAATCAAGGAATCCGTCCGGGCCCCCCCAGTGATTCGGACTGATGATAATCATTCGTTCCGGATCGATTTTGCGGATTTCGCGTGCGGCGTCATATTGAATGGAGAGATAGTCGTGCGGCATATCCAGCGTCTGCATCGGTTCGTTGAAGAGATCGTAACCAGCTATAATCGGATATTTTGAGAAGCGTGCAGCGATTCTTCGCCATGTTTCGAGGTAGGCGCGATAATATTTTTCTTCGGCAAGCGCCCGATTGCCGGCGGCATTTCCGTAGATTGCCGCAGCTTCTTCTCCGGCAGTTCCGAGGGGGCCTGAGCCGTCCAGGCGGCCGCCCGGCAGCAGGTGCATGTCGATGATTACGTTGATTCCATTCCGCTCAAACGCGGGCAGGAGTTTTTCCAGATTGTTTAACTGGCTGTCGATCAGTTTATCGTAGATATCGAGATCGACTGCCTGCGCATTGCTTCCCTTGAGCTGCCAGCGGATGTTGGTCGCTCCCCAGGAACCGAGATCGTCTACATCCTTTTCGGTCATCTTCAGGGGATCGGGACTCATTACGCCGCGCGTCACCGGACGGGAGAGGAATTCTTTCGTATATTCGCATTTGAAATTCGGCGGCAGCTTCACCGGAGGTTTCAGGAATCCCCCCTGGCTGATCTGGAAATTCCGGAAGGATGCCTTGCCGCTTGCCTCCTGCAGGCCGGCAACAAGCTCGCCGGAAAGTGCATCCCGAGGTATATTGACTTCAAAATAGGATTTTTTCCAGTCGAAAGTTCCGCGCATGGCAGGAGCCTGCGGGTAAGACATTCCGCTTTCACTTTTGATGATGAGCATATATTTCAGCCCGAAATAATATGCCGGGGCTTTTGAGATTTTCTCTCCCTTGACGAAGGTGGTGAACAGCAGCTTTTTGCCGCGCAGGCGCTTCAGGTTCAACGATTTCACTGTCACCCAGTGGGAACCTTTCCTGCTGTTCTCCGGAACGGTTACGACGACTGCTTTGCCGGACTCGGTTTCCTCGACCCGGACGAAATCCCGTTTCGGCAGTTCATCGAGATCGATCCGGAGCAGATCGACGAGGGAGGAGTCGGCGTGCAGGCATGCCGCTGCGGTCAGCAACAATAATAGAATTGTTTTTTTCATATGGAGTTTTCTATCTGTTGTCGTTATTGAATTTTTATCTGCAGACCGTTCGAGCCGGGGAGAACGCAATATGCGCCCTGATAGTTGGCCAAATCATCATATCGCTGAAAGGTCCGGTGGATCAAATCGCTGAAGTTTTCTTTTGCGGCGGCCGCCGCATGACCGTCGGCGAAAAGGAGATTTCCGCGGCCGCTGTGACACAGACCGAGCTGTCCGAACCGGTAAGTTCCGCAGTCGGCACCGGAAGCAGAGTATTGGATCGTGTCTCCTGCGATGATGAGCTCGCTGGCGTTTTTTATTCTTTTGAAGTTGATCAGCGAATCGCCGCCGGTGAATGGAGAAGTGCCCGTGGCAAGCGGCTTGGGCAGCGTTCGGGCTGTGTTTCCTGCATAGGTGATTACTCCGTAAGGATAACTCCATTCCCAGTTGGCGGCTGGAAGCGCCAGTGCCGGGCAGTACAGAAATGATTTGTTCTTCTGGGGAACGGCGGGTGTGTAACCGTGCGACGCGAGTCCTCCTGCCCAAGTAGTGAGCTTGCCTGATGAATTTTGCAGGGCGGAGCCGAAAAGGTCTTTGTTTGCATCCCGGTAAAATGTGATGACCTGCCCGATCTGCTTGAGATTACCGATACAACTGCTCGCCCGCGCTCTGGCACGCGCCTGATTCAGCGCCGGCAGCAGCATCGAGGCCAGGATCGCGATGATGGCAATAACCACTAGAAGTTCGATCAATGTGAACGGTTTGCGCATAATACCGGGTATGTGAAACGAAACAGCATTGCCGCCCGGCGAAAAAGCGCGGTATGCGCCGCGCAGCGGATGTGAACGGACTGCACGGTTCGGCGGCAGCCGAAGCGGGCAGCGAGGAGCAGGTGCGACGAAGGTGAACGCAGCGGAGCGAAGGCCCTCTGCCGCAGCCCGCGAAGCGGGCGGTGAAGAGTTGGCCGCCGCAGGCGGACAAGTAAGGAGGACAAAGTCCTCCGCCGCGGGCGGTAAGGGCGCAACCCACGGGAAATGAAAGCCCGGCACAGAGTAAGAAATGGGGGTGCGGGGGAAATGTATTTCCCCCGCGAATCCCACGGCAATGCAGACGGGCGAGACCAGGAAGAGCAAACAGAACAATTCTGCCGCCAGAGGCCGAATAAATTCATTCAACAAAAAGGAGTTATATTATGACAGACCGCATACGGAAACTTCACATACCCGGTATTATGCGCAATTGCAGTTATGTAGTGACATATTCGCCGGCAATTCGATCAGCGTGAATTTTCTTCCCATGAGTTTTTCCTTTCAGCTTTGGCTATGGTGGCGGCATAACTTATGTTCCAGAATCCGTTCGAACGGCGGTCGGGCTTCCCCGCATCCGAGAAGCTCCGCCAGCCGGGCGGCGGCCAGCCGGGCGGCCTCCTGCCGCGGCATGGCCAGATAGAAGCAGTCGGGGAAATCCGGGTAGATGCCGTCGTCGATGGCGACCAGCCGGGGAATGGCGTCCGGACGATTGCGGCCGAAGAACTTGTGAATGAATGCAATGTTTTTCGAGTGGGTGATGACGCAGTCATGGTCGCCGCCGCGCAGCAGCGGTTCGAGCTCTCCCGCCGGGACGGAACCGGAGCTCCCGGAGCAGCGGATACGTCCGTCGTTTTCCAGCGCCTGCCGGAAGCCGTCGATGTTGCGCGAGTCGTTGAGCTGGAGCACCCGCGGAGAACGGCGCGCGCCGCAGAGGAGTTCCGCCAGCTCCCGTCCGGCCGCCTCTCCCCGAAAGACCACGCTATCCGTTTCCGGGCAGGGATAGCCGATGTTGACGGCCGGCATCCGGCTTGCGGCGAATGCGGTCAGCTCCGGTTCGACCGAAACGGTGACGAGGGCGTCGATATGCGAGTGGCGAAGTTCGACGTCGAGCTCTTCGACGGTCGTGCAGCCCGCGGTCAGCATATGAACATTGCAGGGGAAGGCACTCAATGCGGACATGAGTTCGGCGATCATTTTCATGAGTGTCGCATCGTAGAAATAGGCGTCCCCCTGATAGAGCTTGATTCCGACCAGCGGCAGCTTGGTTTCCGGGAAGAAATACTGCTTCGGATTCGTGAAAACCCCGACTCCGTGCCGGGAAACCAGATATCCTTCCCGCTCAAGGCGGTCGAATTCCTGCTTGATGGTGGAGGCCCCCAGACCGAATTCGGCGGAGAGGGTCCGCAGGGAGGGCAGCTTCACTTTTTTCCCCTCGCTCTGATAGATGATGTTCATGACGAAATGCCGGATTTTCTGCAGTTCCGGCATCACTTGTTTCGCAGGTCTTTTCATGGCGGCTCTTGTTTTTTTATGAACAGTTATGAACAGTTATAATTATGAAGAATTTTTCTGAAAAAAGCAAGAGGCGGAACATAAAAAAAGCAAAAAAAATCACCGTTTCGGCTCCGGCAGGGCGGCAGCTCCGCCGCCCGGGAGGGCAGGAAGGGGAACCCGCTGCGGGGGCGGAAGAAAACGGCGGCGTGTTTGAAGGGGCCGGCAGAGGCGATCGGACAGCACAGGATCGACGGCGCGGCGGAGGAAAGCTGTTTCGCCGGCCGGGCCGGATTTCTCCGGGTTCGTTCCGGCAGCAGCCGTTCCGCGCCGGGAGTGTGGGGGGGATGCGCGGAGGCCCCCCTCCGCCGCACCGGCAGCGCCGGCGCGGCGGAGAGCCGATGCCGGGCCGCGTTCAGCAGACGGTGCAGCGCAGCGCCCGGATCGTTCCGTCCAGGTCGCGGCACGGTTTTACCGCCGCGACATTGTAGGTCGTGCCGCGCCAGGTCAGCCGGCTCCCCGGCGGGAGCCAGAATCTGCCCGGCAGCAGGAATTCAAACGCGGCTGAGGCGCCGTCCTCCGGTCGGTAGCCGCGACTTTCGATGACGACCGCCGTTGCGCTGCGCTCTTCGTAACGGACCTCGCCATCCGCAAGGCCCGGCTGAAGAATCCGCAGCGTGACCGGTTCGGTACAGCGGAATTCATCCATTGTCCACCTCCTGCCGCAGCGACTGCCAGGATTCGATCTCGCGCCGGATCAGTTCGCGTCGCGCCGGATCGATCTTTCTGACCTTTTCGAGCAGGAAGAGCGCGGTTCGCGCGACTTCGCGGCGGTATTCGATGCCGCCCGAGAAACGCTTGAGTTCGACCAGCGATTCGATGGAGGACTTGAGGTCGGTCACCGCGAATTCGCGGTTGTAGGCGATGCGCGGGACCCGGATGCTGCGGTCGTAGCGGCGCATGAGCTCCCAGCAGTGAAGTTCGGCCTGCTCGAGCTGGTCGACCCGGCTGGCGAGGAATTGCTTGATCTGGTGGTGGTCCCACGCTTTCGCCTCGGCGGTCTGGGCGGCGCGCGAGGGCTGGATCAGCGCCATGCCGACCACGTCGAAAAGCTCGCGTTTCAGCGCGTCGTTCTCAGCCCGGATCGCAGCGGAGTCCGCGCCGGAGGGGGAGATGTAACGGCTGATGCCCTTCTCCTCCGGGCTCTCCCAGATTGCGGCGGAGCGGGCGAGCAGGTGGCTGAACTTCTCCCGGCCGTCCGCGTTTTCTCCTCCGGCCGGGTGTGCGCCGCGGGCGAAGCTGTCGGAGATGACCAGAAGCCCGAACATCTGCTTGACCACATTCATCTGCGCCTCGGACTCGTTGTTCAGAATCGCGTCGGAGATGCGCACGACGTCCTCGAAGTAGTGTCCGCCGTCGATGCCGAACCCGTCCGGTTCGAACGAGAGCAGCGCCGGGACGCAGCCGAGCTTGTGTCCGGCGCGCGAGAGCAGCATGGTCCGCCCGGTCCCGGCCTCCCGCTCGAAGATCATCGTTTCGGTCCGCGTGAAAAGTTTGCGCCGCAGCGCAGGGGAGGGCGGCTGGAACGGGCCGTTGTCGGAAAGAATCCGTTCCTCGAAGATGATCCAGTCGAGCTGCCCGTCCGCGCCGCAGGACCAGTCGGCGACCTCAAGCGGCGACCAGGCGCGGACGGCGGGGCGGATGCGTTCGAGCTTTTTGCGTTCGCAGTCGATTTCTCCCGAGAAGTACGGCATCTCGACCGACAGGGCCGCACCGCCGTAGATGTTGAGCAGGGTCGAGAACTGTCTCATGACCTCATTGGCGCGAAGCCCGGTGCGGGAGAAGTCCTCGACGAGCTCCGGTTCCGCCCCGTCGCGCTGCGGCTCGACCGACAGGATGAACTGCGTGATGAGCCGCGCGAGCTTGCGCGGATAGTTGAAATAATATGCGCGGCGCAACCGCTCCTCGAACTCTGGTTCGACCTCCGACACGTGCCGCACCAGAGCACGGCGGATGTACGCCTCGCCGCCGTAGTAGGCGGCGCGGGAACGTTCCCATACCTCGCGGTTCTCCCGGTGCAGCGCATGGCGCCGCCGGAACAGATAGTCGTAATCCTGCTCCATCCCATATCCTTTCCGTTTGCGCTTCCGGCGTGAATTTCCGGAAGCTGCAAACTGCGGGATATGTCAACTTTTCCGTTCCGTGCGGCTATTCTCCGAACACTTCGGCGCGGAAGGTCTGGAAAACGGTTCCGGGCTGCTGCCAGCCGTTGGCCGGGAGTCCGGCTTTGCGCGAAAGGTATTCGAGCGTGGTCCGCTGGTCCCAACCCTGTTCAAGCGCGACCTGCGGCAGAAACACCGCGCCGCGCGACCCCTGCCGCAGGATGATGCCGTCGACGCCGATCAGAAAGGCCGTCGGGTCTTCGATCGGGCGCGGCGGCGTCAGGATCGACAGTTCGATCAGCGTTTCGCCGAGTTCATCCGGTTCAAGCGGCGGAAAGCGCGGATCGGAGAACGCCGCGTTCAGCGCATTGCGCCTGAGATTTTCCCCGAGCGGCTCGAACGCCTCGATGTTGCCGATGCAGCCGCGGAGCCCCCCGGAGCAGTCGTGCAGCGTGACGAAGCAGGCACGTTCGACGGCAAGCTGGGGAATGGCCGGAGCCGCCGGCTGTTCCGCATTGCTGAATTCGCCTGCGATGACTTTACGGACGAACGCGAGCAGCTCGCGCCGTTCCCGAGGAGTGAATTCCGCCGTCATATGCCGTCCTCCCGTCTCTGCTGAATCAGTTCCTGTCGTGATAGATGCGCCATGCGCCGCAGGCGATGAATGCCGCCGTCGGCGCCAGCCCCGCGAACATCGGGTTCAGAATGCCGGCTTTGCCGAGCACGAGAAACACCTGCGCCACGACGATATAGACCACGATGATCACCATTGCCGTGATGATCGCGAGCAGACTGCCGGTCCGCTCGTTCTTGGTCGCCAGCGGGATGCCGAGGAACACCGCCAGAAAGCAGGCCCACGGAAACGCCAGCCGGTAGTAGAACACCGTCATATAGATCGACTTGACCCGCTCCGCCATGTTCGGCGAACGCTGCACCAGGTCCCAGATCACCCAGGTCGGCAGGTCGTCTTTCTCCTTGACGGCGTTCAGGATATCGTTCGTGGCCTCCGGAATTTCGTTCTTCGGAAAGCGCAGCTCCGTCAGCGGAATCTGCTCGTGGATTGCGGAGGTGCCGGTGCTGGCCGAGAAGCGCGTGTCATCGTTCCGGTCGTAGGAGATGAAGTTGCCGTTGCGGAAAATCCACGTTTCGTTTTCCGGATCGTACGCGGCTTCGCGGCCGTAGAAGTCGACCTTGCGACCGACCAGCTCCCGGCGCACCTGCTTCTCCATCTCGGCGCGCGAGAGCGACAGGAGCCGCTCCGCTTTGCCCGGGAAAATTTCGAGGATCATTCTGCGGCGTGCCGCTTCATCCGGCACAAGGACAAGCGAATCGATCATGCCGTCGGTCCAGAAGGTTTTCAGCGTCACGTCGTTCTGGATGTTGCCGGTTGTGAAATTGTTGAACAGCCAGTGACGCTGCTGGTCGTTGCTGCGGTAGGTCAGCAGCCCGCGGACGTACCGCCGCCGCTCCGTCGCGTTGGAACGGATGATTTCAGCCGAACGCTCCGTGAACGGCACCAGCGCCTCGTTGAAGTAGATGTTGATGAAGGTGACTGCGAGCCCGACCACGAAAATCGACCCGCCGCAGCGGAACAGCGACACGCCGGAGGCGCGCATGGCGGTGATTTCCATATTCTTGCCGAAGGTCGCCATGGTCCACATGCAGCCGAGCAGCATCGAAATCGGCAGGATGAAACGGATGTTGCCGGGCTGCTTGTAGGCCAGATAGAGCAGAATGTCGGAGACGGACGCCTTGTTTTCGAGAAAGTCGGAGATGTCCCGGTATACGTCACCCAGGATGAACAGGATGATGAATACGAGCAGGAGCACGCTGTATTTGATCAGGAACTCCCTCAGAATATAGAAATCGAGCCGCGGCAGAGGAAACCACCGGCGCGGCAGCAGAGTCAGGTCTTCGTAACGGGTTTGATGCTTTTTGTCCATAATACTCCCTAATATACACCGGGAACGCAAACAAGGAAAGTTCCGAATTCATATTTTTAAGGAATTGTTGCTTCTGCAAAGGGGCGGAAGGCCGCAAGCAGCGAATCCGGCGTGAGCAGCGGCTCGAGCTTCAGCAGCCTGACCCAGTCCGCTTCGCGCGAAATGGTGACGAGCCCGGCACGGGCGAGCAGATGCCGCAGCACGGTTTTCCGGTCCGGACCCAGCGCTTCCGCCGTCAGCAGGTAATCGAGGTCGAGGTCGAAGATGAACCCCTCCTCCGGCGCGAACTCCGCTTCCGCCAGCCGGGCTGCGAGGAAATCGTCCTCGAAGACGCGCCGGGCCAGCGGTGCGAAGCGGACCGGATCGTTGAGCAGAAGCTGCAGGTCCGGCCAGCTCCGGTCGCAGACCACCCGGATGCGGTCGTTTGCGCAGCCGGGGTGGTCCGCATGGGCGACGATGACCGCCCGGCTGACCACTCCGCCGCGGAGCGCCAGGTCGATATGCTCGTCATGGCGCAGCCGGGAGAGCGCTTCCGTTACGGAGTCGTCGCGGCGAAAATCGAAGGCGGCGACCAGCTTCCGCCGCTCCGGTTCGTCCTTTGCGGCGCGCCCGAAAGCCGGCAGCGTGTCGGTGTGGTGGTCGAAAGTCAGCAGGGACGGCGGAGACGGAAGCGTCCGGCGGTAGCGGGACCACTCCGCAAGGGCCTCGTGATGTTCGTCGACGATCCGGATCAAGATTTCACCTTCCCCTGGCCGGCAGGCAGGAAGAGGTAGAACGTCGTTCCCTCACCCGGCGCGCTTTCGAGCTGAATCCAGCCCTGATGATTCGTGACGGTTCCGTAGACCATGGCCAGCCCCATGCCGGTTCCCTTGCCGACCGGCTTGGTGGTGAAGAACGGCTCGAACAGCTTCCGCTGCGTCGCTTCGGTCATGCCGCAGCCGTTGTCGGAGACGCGGATGAAGAGGTAGTCGGCGGGATTGATGCCGGCCCGTTCCGGCGGCGGCTCAAGCGGAACCGGCGAGGCGTCGGCCGGCCCGGCCGTGATGGTCAGAATCTGTTCGCCCTTGTTGTTCGCCATCGCGTCGATCGCGTTGATCATCAGATTCAGCATGACCTGCTGGAGCTGGAGCGAATCGGCGCGGACCGGTTTCAAATCGTCCGGCACGTCGACCGAAACCGAGAGGTCGCGCTGCTTGCGCGGCCCGAGCAGCCCGAGGCTGTTTTCGAGGAGCTGCCGCAGGTCGAGGTCGGTGACCTGGTATTTCCCTTTCCGCGCGAAACCGAGCAACTGGCTGGTCAGGTGCCCGGCCTGTTCGGCGATGGTCGAGATTTTTTCCAGATGGTTCAGCACTTCGGGATCATCCGGCTGGTGCAGATAATTGATGACGTCGATGTGTCCGAGGATCGCATGAATATAGTTGTTGAAGTCGTGCGCGATGCCTCCGGCGAGCATGCCGAGCGCTTCGATGCGCTGCGAATGCACGAGCTGTTCGGCCAGCCGCGCCTTCTCTTCGGCGAGCTTGCTCTCTTCGGTGACGTCGCGGCCGATCAGGACCAGCAGCAGCTGCCCGCGAATCCGCATCGGCGAAAGCGAGCAGCTGAGGAGCTTGCTCTCCGGCGATTTCTCGTCCAGCCGGCACTGGAACCGCACCGGGCCGTCGAGTTCCGCGCCGAGCGTCAGGCCGGGCCGGTCGAGGACGCGCATGCGCGGAAAGAGCCGCCGGTTGGTCAGCTCGCCCGGATTCGCGCTGCCGAGCAGCCGGGCCGCGGAGAAATTCGCGTCGATGATCCGCCCGTCGCTGGTCAGCATGACGATCATCTCGCCGGCGTTCTCGAGCACGAGGCGGTAGCGGTCGGTCCACTCCCGCAGGTTCGCTTCGAGCTCTTTCGAACGGCTGTAGCTGCCGACGAAGGCGAACAGGATGTCCAGCGGACTTTTGCCGCCGGAACGGATGTCCACTTCGATTTTTGCAAGATAGATTCCGAGCATGACCGCCAGCCAGAACCCGGCGATCAGCCGCGCGATGAAATTGCCGTTGAAGAACGAGGCGGGCAGTCCGTAGATGAGCGCGATGATCTGGCTCAGCAGCGCGCCGAGCAGCAGCGCGGTCAGCAGCGCACCGAGAATGCAGAAGAAGCGCCCGAGGCCGAAATTTTTGAAACGGGTATAGGCGATCGGCAGCACCAGGAAGTCGAAGAGGTGCGAAAGCGCCACGAGGTTCATCGAATTGCGGCTGCCGCCGAGCAGATTGTCCAGCGTGACGGCTTCGGTTCCGCTGGTCAGCGAGAAGCCGTACCAGTTGCATTGCAGCCGGGTCAGTTCGCCGAGATACAGGTAAAGCCCGAACAGCACGGCCGCGCCGATGATGATCCGCTGCGCCGCCAGCGTTCCCTCCGTGATGTACACCATGAGGTAGGCGGTCAGGATCGGCAGGAAGATCACGATGCGGCCGACCTCGAAATCGATGGTGCCGAAGAGGACCGTGCGGATTTCGGCAGCACTGACGAAGTGCGAGAAGAGGAACAGCAGCCCGAGGGCCATGTAGAAGGGCGCTTTGCCGATGGCGCGCCGCTGGCTGTACAGCATGCCGAGGCCGACGAAAATGAAGGTCATTTCGAGAAAGGTCAGCAGCAGCGCGTGGAAATGTTCCATTCTTTATCCCTCAGTCGTTGGTTTCCCGTTCCTGCGGCGGATTCATCCGCTGTGCCTGCTTCAGCCGGATCTCCCGCAGGTGGCGCCTTCTGCCGTACCGGTGCAGCTGCCAGGTGTTCCAGCCGTTGTGCCAGAGCACGTAGAAGGTCGGGCCGAGTGCCACGAGCGGGTTCGCGTTGGCCAGCGCGAGATAGATGGTCAGCGTCGTGTTTTTCTGGCCCAGCACCTGACTCGACTCCCGGCGGAATTTCTTCCCGCCGAGGAACTGCCCGAACCAGAAGTTGAAAGCGCAGATCGCCAGCGAAATTGCCGCGATTTCGAGCAGTACGGTTTTGGGCAGGTGGCTCTGGCCGTGCAGGAACGCCGAAGCATTTGCGATGATCAGGAAGATCGCTCCGACCCAGAGGAAGAATGAGAAATTCTTGAGTTTTTTCGGCAGCTCCGTCGCTTTTTTACAGAAGAGCCGGATCGGAACCGCCGCCGCCAGCGGAATTCCGATGACGACGAGCAGACTCCGGATGACGTCCGCAAAAACGGTCGGCGCCGGATTGCCGATCGCGACCGGGATCAGGAACGGGAGCAGCAGCGCCATGCCGAGATTTGTGGTCAGGAACGCGCTGACCGCATATTCGACCCTGCCGCCGAGCAGGTGGACGATGACCGCCGCCGCCGTCGCCGTCGGCGTGATGCCGGTGAAAAAGGCGGCCATGGCCAGTTCGCTGCTCCCGAAAATCCTGCACAGGAACCAGCTGCCCATGCCGATTCCGATGTTGGCGAGCAGGATGTTCAGGTGCCCGAGCCGCAGCGTCCGCCAGGAGACCCTGACCTGCAGGAAAACGAGGAACATCATGATGACGATAAGCCAGCGGATCAGTCCGTTCAGCGCCGAAGCCCACGGACAAAGATAACCGAGCACGAAGGCCGCGATCATCGCAGAGGTGCGCAGGTGCTGCATCATTCCGCATCCTGCTCCAGTTTCAGGAAGCGGTTCACCGCGTCCTCCAGGTCTTCGGCCACCTCGATGCCGCTGACGTCCTCGTTGCGGAGAACTTCGGCGCCGTAGCCGGTTTTGACCAGGTAGCAGGCCCGGCAGCCGGCGGCCTGCCCGGCCGCGATGTCGCTCAGCCGGTCGCCGACCATGGCTGAACGGGCCGGGTCGATGTCGAAGTCGCGGCAGCCGGCCAGCAGCATGCCGGGTTCCGGCTTGCGACAGCCGCACGGGGAGCCGTATTTCGGGTGGTGCGGACAGTGGTAGAAGCCGTCCACCCCGGCACCTTCGGCGGCCAGCAGCTCCCGGATTCGTTCATGCACCGCATGCACGTCCTCTTCCGCATACATGCCGCGCGCCACGCCGGACTGATTCGTGACCACGACCGCCAGGAACCCGTGTTCGCGCATGCGCTTCAATGCCGGGACGACCCCGGGGAGAATCACGACCTTGTCGGGTTCGAAGAGGTAATCGACCTCCGCGTTGATCACGCCGTCGCGGTCCAGAAAAAATGCTTTGTTCATCGTCGTTCTATTTCCTTCTTGAGAGGCTGCCGGCCGGAACCAGCCGGATCTCCCTGATCTCATCACTGCCCACCGCCGCCGCGATCCGCGCCAGAAACAGATCCAGCGACGGCGTCAGTTCGCGCACCAGCGCGCTGTGGCGCACCTCGAGAAAGAGCACACCCTCCCGGCAGCGCGCCGGCCTGGCGCATGCCGCGAGCTTGCCGGGAATGATCTCCTTCCAGCGCGTTTCGAGCGTGATGTAGAGCGCCACATCGCGGTCGATCAGATTCTCGCAAAGCTCCTTCATGACCTCGGCGGCGCTGACCGGCCCGGCGGAGTGGGCCGACAGCTCGAGCGTGCCGCGTTCGCGCCCGTACCAGCTGCGGAACAGCGGCAGCAGCGTCCGGCGCTGCCGGAACTGTTCTTTGCGCGACTCGGCCATGCTTTCTCTCTAGATGTTGATGTTGACGCCGAACAGCATGACCGGCAGGAGCAGCGTGTGGACTATGAGCTTTGCAGGCGCTATTCCGCCTTTTATGACATAGACCAGGCCGTGCTTCATGCTGCCGAAGCACATGTAGCCCAGCCCGTACGGCAGGTAGAAGATCTGAAAGACGTCCTTGCCCATCTGAAGCAGGCATTTCCCGGCGTTGTAGACGCCGCGGTAGATGTAAGGCGCGGTTTTTTCGGCCGCCTTGATGGCGATGGGGGCGAGGATCGCCAGCGTGACCGGGTCGATCGCTTTCGCTTCGGGCATCGGAAATGCGACGGTTACCATGGCGACCAGCAGACAGATTGTGATGATTCTTCTCATGATCTTCCTGAAATTACGGTTTCATATCGTTCACTATGTCAATAACACTCACGGCTGCGGCGACAGCCGGGTTGCGATTTCTGCGAGCAGCCGTTCGGCGGCGGCCGGCCTGGCGAGCTCCGCGGCGAGGGCTCCGCGCTGTTTCAGCCGCTCCGGCTCCGCGAGGAGCCCGGCGAGCAGCCGTTCGATCCGTTCCGGCGTGCATTCGGCGTTCGGGAGCAGTTCCGCCGCACCGTGTCCGGCCAGAACCCGGGCATTGTCGTACTGATGATTCTCGGCCGCGTACGGGTACGGAATCAGGACCGAGGCTTTGCCGAACCGCGCGAGTTCCGCGACCGTGCTGCCGCCGGAGCGCGAGAAAACGAGGTCGGCGGCGCCGAGGAACAGCTCCATTTTTTCGCTGCTTTCAAGCAGGAGCGACGGGAAGACGACGTCGCCGTAGGCGTCTCTGACCTCGGCCAGCTTCTTCGGCCCGGCCAGATGGAGCACCTGAAACTCGGTTTTCTCCTGCAGCTTCCGAAGCGCCTTCGGCACCGTTTCGTTGAAGATCGAAGCGCCCTGACTGCCTCCGAAGATCAGCAGCGTCGGGATCGCGGTGTCGAGCTCAACGCCGAATTCGCGGTTGAGCCCGGCGATCGCCTCTGCCCGCGTGATTCCGGCCGCCTGTTCGAGCTCCGGACGCAGCGGCATGCCGGTGACCAGCAGCTCGCCGCGGCATTTTTCCGCATTGCACGTTGGAAACGCCGTGGCCAGCAGCTTTGCATGCCTGCTGAAAAAGCGGTTCGCCTTGCCGACCCGCGCGTTGCCGTCATGCAGGAATACCGGAATTCCGCTCCGGCGCGCCGCCAGAATCGCCGGCAGCGATGTGAAGGAGCCCATGCCGAGCAGCGCCTGCGGCCGCAGCGTGCGAAGCTCGCGCCGCGCCGCATGGTAACCGCCGAGCGCGCCGCAGCCGAATTCAAAGAGCGTGCCGATTCCGCGCGGAGACGGCATGCGCGGCAGCGCCACGGCCGGGACGCCGAACGAGGCGGCGATGCTTTTCTGTCTGGCGGCATTGGTGCCGGAGAGCAGCAGCAGCGCCCTGCCGCCCCGCTTCTGCAATACGCGCGCCACGGAGAGCCCGGGGTAGAAATGTCCGCCGGTTCCGCCGCAGGTGATGGCCAGTGTCAGTTCGGGCATCACAGCTCCTCCTTGCGCTTCCGGTACTGGCGGAACCAGGGCAGGAAGGAGAGCTTCGCCCGGATCGAATTCTGATACTGCATGTTGTAATTCGGGTATGCGTTGTCGAAGGCGATGGAGGCCAGGATTCCGACCGCGATCAGGCTGGCCATGATGTTGCTGCCGCCGTAGCTGATGAAGGCTGCCGGCATTCCCTTGGTCGGCGCCGACCCGGTGACCACCGCGATGTTGATCGCCGCCTGGACTGTGATGCCGAGCGTGAGCCCGCACCCGAGCAGCATGCCGAGGCGCGACCGCGAATTCATGCTGATCCGGAGCCCGTACCAGGTGAAAAAGGTATAGAGCGCCAGGACGCCGAGCATGCCGATGAGGCCGAGCTCTTCGCCGACGATCGAAAGAATGAAGTCCGTGTGCTGCTCGGGCAGGTACTTCTGTTTCAGGCGGCTCTCCATGAAGCCGACGCCGGTCCAGCCGCCGGAACCGAAGGCGAGCAGCGAGTTCCAGAGCTGGTATCCGCCGCCTTCGCGCATCTCCTCCGGCCGCAGGAAGGTCGTGACCCGCCCGAGCCGGTTCGCATCGAAGAAGACGACGTAAAGCCCGGCCAGCACGACGAGCGTTCCCGGAATGGCCAGATAGTACCAGCGCAGCCCGGCCATGACCGAGATGGCGACGGCGACGGTCAGCACGAGCGCCGTCGTCCCGAAGTCGCGGCCGATCAGGATGCCGCAGATGACCGCCCCCGCGATGCCGACCAGCGGCAGGACGCCGCGGCGGCCGAGGAAGTTGTTGAAGGTCCGGATATTCTCCGAGCAGTATTTCGCCACGAAGAGCGCCACGGCTATCTTCGCGAATTCGGAGGGCTGCAGCGTCATGACCAGACCCGGCAGCCGGATCTTGATCCAGCGGTTCGCCCCGTTGATTTCGGGAAAGCAGAAGGCGGCGATGAGGAGCAGCAGGAAGACGCCGCCCATCAGGAAGAGACTCCACGACGCGAGCTTGCGGTAGCCGATGACGAAAGCCGCCGCCCCCCCCAGGCCGCCCATGGCGGCCCAGATGATCTGGTTGCGGAAATACTTGAGCCCATCGGTGTTGTAGCTGGCCGAATAGAGCATGGTCAACCCGAAGACGACGATCAGCGTCACGACCAGCAGCAGCCCGTGCATCGCGTTGACCGATGCCGCGCTCTCCCGCGTATCGAGCTCCACCGGGGCGGCGGGCTCATCGTTCAGGAAAATGCTCCTCAAGGGCCGCCTCCGTCAATCCAGCGAGAGTTCCGCGCCGCGGGCGATCTCGGTGAGCCCGTGCGAGGCGACGTAAGCGGCTGCGTCCTCGTCGTCGAAGACCGCCAGCGGCGAAAGCTCGATTTTCGCATCGACTCTGCCGTCGGCCGTGCGCGGAATCCGGACGCCGGCCGCTTCGAGCCGCTTCGCGTCGCGCTCGATCAGCATTTCTCGGCAGCTTTCGACCGAATCGACCCCGGTCGGATTCTTGGTCGGAGCGAAAACGGAGCTGCGGTCGCCTTCGAGCACCATGGTCCGCTTCGCGAGCGGCATTGCATCGAAGATGAACGATTCGAGCTTGACCGCATTCGGTGCATCCGGCTTGATCAGGCAGCCGGTGTCGTCCACGTACGGGACCTTCTTGTCGGCACGGTGCCACGGCAGCTTCAGGCTGCCGCCCACGGTCAGCTGCTCGATGAAGCTGCGCGAAATCATATGGATCGCCGGGCTGCCGGCGATGAAACGCAGCGATCCGTCCGGATTCCGGCTTTCGGCGAGGGCGGCCGGCAGGTCGCTGTACTCGATGATTTCGAGCCGGCCGTTGGTCACGCAGAAGTTGCCGAGCTTTTCGAACGGGCCGGTTTTGGCCAGCATGATGGCGGACATTTCGGACTGTTCAAGGTCATGCAGCCCGAGGAACAGCGGGGAGACCACCGGAACCAGCGGATTGTCGACCTGGAAGTAGGAGAGATAATCGACTCCCTCGGATGCCATCCGGTCGAGCGCGCCGGATTTGCGCAGCGCGAGCAGCGTGCCGCCGTGTCCGTCCGGAGAAAGCGAGAGCGACGACTTCGAAGCGAGCAGCAGCTTGCCGTCGTAACCGCAGGCCGGCATGGTTCCCTGCGTGAAGAAGAACACCTGCTCCGGCGCGAGCCCGAAAAATCCGTTCTCTTTGAAAAACGCCTCGGTCGCTTCGCGGTTCAGCAAACTGGTCATGATGTACCAGGTCAGCGGCCGGCCGAATTTTTCGCCGGCGCGCCGGATCGACTCGGCGAAGTACGCGAAAAGCGGCCGGCCGGTGACCGGGCCGATCGGGTAAGTCCCCTTCGGACCGTCGAAGCCGAGCCGGGTGCCCTGGCCGCCCGCGACGGTCAGGCAGCTGACCTTGCCGGCTTTCAGGAGCTCGACGCCGCGTTCGGCGGCGCGCTTGTAAAGCGCGGCCTGTTCCGCGTCGCGCGGCTTCAGCGGGAAATAGGGAGCCGGGCCGAGATCGTCCGGAATCGCCGTTTTCGGCTTGCTGAGCACGTAATCGCGGATCAGGTTCGTCATTTCGGGGAAATCGATCGCTTCGATCTGCCCGGCGAGTTCATCCTTCTCCGCGGCGGAAAGCTCGTTCCAGAAGCGCAGGAGCTGATCCTGCCCGGCGGCCGCGGTTATGTTCAAAAGTTTCTGATAGGCGTCCATGTTTCAAGTGCTCCTTCGTATGAAAACGTCGTCGAAAACGTGTATGATGAAGCGGCTGAAGCCGCCGGATACAATATAGCCCGCCTCGGCGTTCTCCGCCACTGTTTTTACGATAATTTTGTCATCTTTTGCCGGAGCGGATTGCAAGATGCCCGGATGACGTGTATCTTTAACCGGCAGAAGCGGAAACAAATTCGGGGGGACGGGCCTGTGGCGAAGAAAACGGAAACGGATGGAAAGAGGAAAAAACGGCTGTGGATCATTCTGCTGCCGGTTCTCGGAGTATTTGCGGCGCTGTTCGTCGCGGCGTTCTGGATCGCGGCGCTCCTGTTCGGCGGCGAACCGCAGCTTCCGGTCGAACCGCTCAGGCCGGAGGATTTCAAGCTGATCAGCAAGCTGACCGCCCGCTTTTCAAACGAGTTCCTGAACGGGAAGCCGGAGGAGTCCGAGCTGGTCCTCACTCCCGGGGAGATCGCTTCGCTGATCCGCGTCTCCGACAACGGCGCGCTGCTGAGGATGTTCGGCGGCGGCAGCGGCGGCAAGACGAAGAATTACGACGCGCGTTTCGAGAACGGACGGTTCGAGATTCTTTCGCCGGTCCGGACCGGGCTGACCTGGCTGCGGGGCGGCGTCATCATGGTGGATATGAGCGTACGGCCGGAGAAGGACGGCGACGAACTCACGCTCGATATTTCGCGGATCAAAGCCGGTTCGATCGCGCTGCCCGGCTTTCTCGTCGACCGGATGCGCCGCCAGTCGCTCGAAGAGGCGCGGAACCTGGAGGAGTACCGGCTGTTCGACCGCTGCGTGAAAAGCCTCCGCATCGACGAAGAAAACAATCTGCGGATCGTCTATCGCCCGGCGGAACTGCTGAAGCTGATGCCCCCCAAAGTGCAGCAGTTCCAGCAGATGATGCGCCGGGGGCGGTGAGGCGGCGCCGGACGCCTCACCCTGGCCGGAGCGGGTCAGTATTTCTTGTAGAAGCTCTTGAAGGATTTCTCCGCATTTTTGAGCGTGGCGGCCTGTTCGGTGTTCACGTGGCCGTCCAGATAGCAGACGTTGGCGAGATTGTTTCCGCCGTGGCGGTAGGCGACATAGTTCGATGCTGCGGGGCTGGCGTCCCAGTAGCCGTATTCGTTGACCTTGAGGTAGGTGCTCGGGTCATCCCCTTTGCGGTAGACGGCCCAGTCGCAGCTGTCGATGAAGCCGATGCGGGTGCCGGGTTCGACCACGCGCGGAAGCTTCCAGGCCAGGATTTTGTCGCTGGAGTCGCTGGCCCAGGCGCCGATGGCGAAGTCGTGGGCCGGGATTCCGTAGCTGCGGGTGAGATCGTGCAGCCCGCCGCTCGTGTGCCTGGGGGAGAAGGCCGACGCCGCGTTCGGACAGATCAGCCCGGATGACGTGTAGCCGTCCTGCATATTGTCGGCTTCGCTGGCGCCTTTATAGGCTCCGCCGAGATACTTCATCCAGGTCAGGTTCCGGTACCAGGTGATGTTCATGTGCCCGGGCACCCAGTAGTCGTCGTTCGCGCCGGCGTACAGGTGCGATGCGGTTCCGAACTGTTTCAGAATGCCGGTGCATTTGATCTTCTTCGCGGTTTCCCTCGCCTGGTTCAGCGCGGGCAGGAGCATCGAGGCCAGAATGGCGATGATCGCAATCACGACCAGAAGCTCAATCAAAGTGAATCCGTGCTTTTTCAATTCTCTTTCCTCCTCCGGGTAGTGAAATTACTGGTCAAGGAGCGGTTAATGCGTTAACCGGCTTTCTTTAAATATTATACCAAAAAAATTCCGGAAAGCCAACCCTCTTTTGCCGGAAAGCGGAAAATTATTGCCAAAACGATTGAATCGCGGGTCGTTTGCCGATACATTATAGATAGTGTTCACTGTTTTACCGGGGAGGATCGAATGTCGAAAAAATTGCTGTTTGTCATTGCCGGCCCGCGTCTGGCGGGCTGCACCGCGTTTGCGGCCCGCACGGCGGCGGAAGCCGCCCGCGCCGCGGGCAGCGAGGTCACCATCGTCGAATTGCCGAAGGTCAAAGGCGGCACGACCGGGTGCATCAGCTGTTACGGCTGCCAGCGCTCGGCAGAGTACCGGTGCGTGCTCGATGACGGGATGAGCGAGCTGGTCGCTTCCGTGCCGCAATATGATGCGGTCGTGATTGCGAGCCCGGTGTTCTTCTTTTCGATCTCCTGCCAGGCCAAGGCGTTCCTGGACCGCTTCTTCTGCCTGATCAAGCATCGGGAGGACGGTTCGATCGCAACGCCGCTCGGCCGGGTCGGACTCGCGTTCATCACGACCTCGGGCGGGGATGAGGACGACAGCGGCGTCAGGAACATTTATGGCACGATGCGCGACTGCGCGGCCTTTCTGGGCTCCGGCGAGCCGAAGTTTCTCTATTACGGGCTTTGCGGAGACCCGGCCGTTTTCAAGGCCGACCCGGCCAACGCTGAAAAAGCGGCGGCGTTCGGCCGCTCGCTCTGAGGAAGCGGGAGGAACGCGCCGTGGAATATTGGCCGGGGCCGATGGAGGGAGTCATGACTCCCGCGCTGATTCGCGCCGCGAATGAATTGGAGCTGGTTTCCCGCTGGATGACTCCGTTTCTGCGGATCACCGCCGGGGCGCCGAAGCGGCGCATTCTCGACGCTTTCCTTGCGCCGTTTTCCGGGACGGTTCCGGTGACGGTTCAGTTGATGGGGACCGATCCGGCGGCAGTGGCGGCTTCCGCCGCTGCACTGGCCGGGCTCGGCATCCGGGCGTTCAACCTGAATTTCGGCTGCCCGAGCCGTCAGGTGACGTCGGGCGGCGCCGGGGGCGGTGCGCTGCGCGATCCGGCCGGAATGCTGCGGATGGCGGAGGCGGTCAAGGCGGCGGCGCCGTCGCTTCCGCTTTCCGCCAAGCTCCGGACCGGCTGGAGCGATCCGGCGGAGCAGGAGACGTTTCTGCCCATGCTGGCCCGCAGCGGATGCGTCGATCTGTTTTTCATACATTTCCGGACGGTGGCGGAGCAGTACCGTCCGGTCGGAGGACGGCTCGAACGGCTCGGGCGCGCCGTGGAGCTGGCCGGGGAGGTGCCGGTCGTGCTGAACGGCGACGTCGATACGCTTGAGGATGCGGAGCAGCTTTCCGCCGCGCTGCCGGGAGCAGCCGGAATCATGTGCGCACGCGGCTGGCTGCGCGACCCGTACCTGCTGCGGAGGCTGGAAGGGCATTCCGCGCCGGAGCCGGAAACCGGGCGGGAACGGTTTTTCCGCACGGTCGTCGGGAACGGATTTCCGGTCAATAAATCGATCGAGCTTTCGAATTTCATCTGGGGCCGGGAACGGAATCCATACTTCCGGCACCTGGTCACCCTGCCGCCGCACACGCAGTTTCGCCCCTGAAAACGCGAGAGAGCGGTGCCGGCGAATCCCGCACCGCCGCCGGAAGCGTTATTTACCCGCCGGGGAGATGCGGTCGAAGCCGCAGAGCGGGCGGAGCACTTCCGGGATGACGACGGTGCCGTCTTCCTGCTGGAAGTTCTCCATGATCGCGATCAGGACGCGGTCGGTGACGGCCGTGGCGCTGATGGTGTGAACATAGTCGCGGGTGTCGCCGTCCTTGTAGCGGATGTTCAGCCGGCGGCTCTGGAACGAGGTCAGGTTCGTGTTGCTGGTGACTTCGCGGTAGCCGCCGAAACCGGCGAACCAGGCTTCGATGTCATACTTCTTGTACCCGGGCGCGCCGAGGTCGCCGACACAGACGTTGACGACGTGGTACGGGATGCCGAGCTGCTGGAGGATATACTCCTCGTTGGCCAGGCACATCTCATGGTATTTCACCGAATCCTCCGGCTTGCAGAAGACGATCTGCTCGACCTTGTGGAACTGGTGGACGCGGAAGATGCCGCGCGACGCCTTGCCGTAGCTGCCGGCTTCGGTGCGGAAGCAGGGCGTGAAAGCCGTGTAGCAGAGCGGCAGCGAGGCGCCGTCGAGCACGTCGTCGGCATGGTAGCCGACCAGGGTCTGCTCGGAGGTGCCGATGAGCGCGAGGTCTTCGCCTTCGAGGTTGTAGGTCTGGTCTGCGAAAAACGGCAGGTAGCCGGTGCCGAAGAGCGTGCGTTCCTTGGCGACGCACGGGGTCATGAACATCGTGAAGCCGCGTTCGACGAGGACGCGCTGGACCCAGAAGTAGAGAGCCTGCGCGAGCATGGCGCCCTTGCCCTTCCAATAGTAGAAGCCGGCGCCGGCGACTTTCGTGCCGCGCGGGATGTCGAGGATGCCGAGCAGCTCACCGAGCTCCTGATGGTCGCGCACCTTGAAGTCGAAGGTCGGGATCGTGCCCTCTTTGCGGAGTTCGACGTTGCCCGAGTCGTCGAGCCCGTCCGGCACGTCCGGAGCGAGCATGTTCGGCATGCGGATGACGACCTGATGGATCTTGTTCTGGATTCTGGCAAGCATCTCCTCCTTCGAGCTGAGGACCTCCTTGAGCTGCTTGACCTTGTCGCGGGCGGACGGGTCCTTGGCGCACTCCTTGCTGAGCCGGTTGCGTTCGGCGCGGAGCGCCTCGGCTTCCTGCGAAAGCTGCCGCGAGTCGGCGTCGAGTTTCAGGAGTCCTTCCAGGTCGATCGGGAAACCGCGCCGGACGCAGTTCGCCTTGACTTCCTCCGCATGTTCACGGATAAATTTGATGTCGATCATTTTCTCAAATCCTTACAGATTATTCAGAACTGCGGCATCGGGAAAGCCGCCATGAACTCTTTTACTTCGTTGCCGAGGCTGCGGAGCGCCGCTTCGTCCTCGCGCAGTTCGACGCCGCGTTCGATGAAGTCGGCGACGCGCACCATTTCGGCCTCTTTGAGCCCGCGGGTCGTGATCGCCGGGGTGCCGACGCGGATGCCGCTCGTGACGAACGGCTTTTCGGGATCGAACGGAATCATGTTCTTGTTGCAGGTGATGCGGGCGAGGTCGAGCGCGTTCGCAACGGCCTTGCCGGTCGCCTGCTTCGGACGCAGGTCGATCAGCATCAGGTGGTTGTCTGTGCCGCCGGAGACGATGCGGAACCCGCGCTTCGCGAGCTCGTCCGCCAGTTTCGCGGCGTTCAGTCTGACCTGGTGCTGGTAGGCCTTGAAAGCCGGGGTCAGCGCTTCGCCGAAGCAGATCGCCTTGCCTGCGATCACGTGTTCGAGCGGGCCGCCCTGCATGCCCGGGAAAACCTTGGAATTGATGGATTTGATATACTCCTCCCGGCAGAGGATCAGCCCGCCGCGCGGTCCGCGCAGCGTCTTGTGGGTCGTGGTGGTCACGACGTCGCAGTACGGCACCGGGTTCGGGTGTTCTCCGGCCGCGACGAGGCCCGCGATGTGGGCCATGTCGACGAAGAGCTTCGCGCCGACCTTGTCCGCGATGGCGCGCAGCCGGGCGAAATCGATGACGCGCGGGTAGGCGGAGGCGCCGGCCAGAATCATCTTCGGCTTGTTCTCGACGGCGAGGCGTTCGACTTCATCGTAGTCGATGAGCTCGGTCTCGCGGTTCACGCCGTACGGGACAATGTTGTAGAGCATGCCGGAGAAGTTCAGCGGGTGGCCGTGGGTCAGGTGGCCGCCGTGATCGAGACTCATGGCCAGCACGGTGTCGCCCGGATTGACGAGCGCCATGTAGACCGCCTGATTCGCGCTCGACCCGGAGTGGGGCTGCACGTTCGCGGCTTCGGCGCCGAAGAGCTTCTTCACGCGCTCGATGGCGAGAGACTCCATTTCGTCGACGAATTCGCAGCCGTTGTAGTAGCGCTTGCCGGGGTAGCCTTCGGCGTATTTGTTGGTCAGCACGGAGCCCTGGGCGGCGCGGACGGCGCAGGAGGCGAAGTTCTCGCTGGCGATGAGTTCGATGCCGTCTGCCTGGCGTTCGGCCTCCCGGTCGATGATTTTCGCGACTTCGGGATCGGCATGGCGCACGGCGGCGATGTCATCGTAGGTCTGCGTTTCGATTTTCGAGAGGCGGCGGATGTGGCGCTCGTCGCCGCTGAACGGCGTGTCGAGCCACGCTTCGACGACCTTCTTCATCGCGTCGAAATCGAGCACGTCGCCGGGCAGGACGAGGACGTTCGAGCAGTTGTGCAGCCGGCTCTTCTTCGCAAGCCCGGCGTCGCCGGCGCACACGGCGCGGACGCCGTGGAAACGGTTGGCGAGAATCCCCATCCCGACGCCGGAACGGCAGATCAGCATGGCGACGTCGGCTTCGCCGCGGGCGACCGCCCGGACCGCCGGGACGCCGAAATCCGGGTAGTCGTCGCCGTCGTCATACGTGAAGGGGCCGCAGTCGAGGACCGTGCAGCCTTTTTCTTCGAGAAACGCGGCGAGTTCCGGTTTCTGCCTGTAACCGCCGTGATCGGTTCCGATCGCGACCCTGAGATTCTTTCCGTACCAGTCGGTGATTTCCATCATGATGTCTGCTCCTTAAAGAAATATAGAATGATGCAATCGATTATGCTTTATCTCCTGAAACCGCGCGGAACAGGGCGTCGAGCGCGGGCTTCATCGCTTCGAAGACCCGGGTGTAATGCCCGACGCTGCCGCCGAACGGGTCCGGCACGTCGCCGTCGGCCAGAAGCCGGATTTTACCGGCTGCGGACGGGGCGATTTCGACCATCGCCTGCCGATGGGATTCGGTCATGGCGACGAGAAGGTCGTATTCGCGGGCGAGCTCCGGCGTGAAACGGGCGGAACGGAAGCCGGAGGAGTCGATGCTGTATTCCGCCATGACCGCGGCGGCCTGCCGGGAGATCGGAGAACCGTCCCAGGCGAAAATTCCGGCCGAACCGGCCTCGAGGTCGTCGCGCCCGGCCTGCCGGCAGAGGGCGTTGAAATAGAGGTCCGCCATCGGGCTGCGGCAGCTGTTGCCGGTGCAAACAAATAAAATCCGCATATCGACCTCCTTGTTCAGAAAGCGGTAATATACACCCATCTCCCCTGTATTGAAAGTCTTTCCACGGGCAATCTTCAAAAAAAGCCCGATGCTCAGGTCAGGCTGATCCGTTCGACACGGCCGGGAGGGGCTCCGAGAAAGCGGGTCGCATGGCGGTGGAACTCTCCCGGCAGGTCGGTCACGAAGCAGCCGAACGAAGGGGTGTTGTCCGGCCGCGCGGCCATTTTTTGCTCCTCGAGGAAGCGCGCGGTATAGGCGGCGCAGGCAGTCGCGCTGTCGAGAATCCTGACTTTGCCGGAGAAATAGTCCGCGAGCGCCGCCGCGAAGAGCGGATAGTGCGTGCAGCCGAGCAGCAGCGCATCGGGCGGATCGTCCCTGAGCCTGCCGAGATAGGTGTCGAACACTTCGCGGGCGATGACGCCGCCGGTGATCCCCTCTTCGGCCAGCGGCACGAGCAGCGGACAGGCGATGCTTTCGACCCGGATCGAGCGGTCGACGGCATGGATGCCCCGCCGGTATGCGTCGCTGTTGATCGTCGCGCGCGTTCCGATGACCGCGACGCGCTCGGCGCCGGAGTCGATGACCGCGCGGACGCCGGAGTCGATCATGCCGAGGATGATTTCATCCGGATAGTCGCGTTTCAGGCTGTCGAGGGCGACCGCCGACACCGTGTTGCAGGCGGCCACGATCAGCTTCACGCCGCGCGACAGCATGAATTCGACGTCCTGGTGCGCGAAGCGGATGATCGAATCGACCGATTTGTCCCCGTACGGCACACGCGCCGTGTCTCCGAGATAGGCGACCGCTTCGCCCGGAAGCGTGCGGCGCAGCGCGGCCGCGACGGTGAGCCCGCCGAGGCCGGAGTCGAAAATGCCGATGGGCCGGTTGTCGAATGGTTTCATGAACTGTTTCCCCCGTCCGGCTAATATATCGCGTAAAATCCGGCATTGCAAGGGGGAGTCCGCTTGAAAGCGGGCGGAAAGATCGGTATATTGAAAAAGCGGCGAAATTAAAATAAAGCAAGAGCAGGACAAGTAAAAGAAACCGGCTCCGGCATTTGCCGCTATATTATTTCGTATACCGGCCGCTTGAAACGGTGAATCACGGTGAAAATCCGTGGCTGTCGCGCAACCGTAAAAGCCGGACCCCGTGGCGGCCGGTCGAGTGGACAATTGTGCGCGCAACACAAAGGACTGAAAAATGCAAGCTTTCCGCCGGTTCCTCCGTCTCCGAACGTTCACCCTCATCGAGCTCCTCGTCGTTATCGCGATCATCGCGATTCTCGCGTCGATGCTGCTGCCCGCACTGAACCAGGCGCGCGAGAAGGCCAGGACTACCACCTGCCTCGGCAACCTGCGCCAGATCGGCGCCGCGAACCAGATGTATGCGAACGACAACGACGACATGTTCGTGATCTACTGCAGCAGCGCGACCGCGACGAATGCGAAGAACGCCGATTACTGGCTCGGATATCTCGGCGCGAAGAATTACGACCTGACGAAGAGCAATCTGCTCGGCCGTTATTACGGCGGTTCGCCCCGGGTCATGGTCTGCCCCGGCGTGATGCTGAAGAGCAAGCAGGGCAACAACGGCAGCGGAGACGAGCTGACCGGCGATCTGACCGACCTGGCCGGGGGCGGCGGTTACGGTTACAACGGCAACTGGCTCGGGCAGTATATTCTGGACGGCGTCCGCTACAGTTTCAAACGGAGCCGCATGAAGCAGACCTCGAACACGGTCGCTTTTGCGGACTGCGCCCGTTCGAAGATGGGCAGCACGATGTACAATCCGGTACGGGTGACCCCGCTTCTGTACTGCAAGATGAAGCCGAATGGCGACGAGTACGAGGCCGAATCGAGCGGGACGACCCACTTCCGCCACGGCAAGATGGCGAATGTCTCCTGGGTCGACGGGCATGCGGGCACGGAGCACCCGGGGTCGATCAACGACGACAACGCCGCGCAGGCGGATCTGGTCGGCTACGTCGGCATGCTGAAGCAGGATCTGTACAATCCGATGCGTGACAAGGATGAACTGGAGTAGACGATGAAAAAGCTTCTGATCATCGCCGCGGTTCTGGCGGTTTGCGCCGGAGTCTGGTTCATCTGCTCGCGGGAAAAAGTGCCGGCCGCGGCCGAAACGCAGGCGGCTCCGGCGGCCGAAGCGGAGAGAGCGGCCGCGTTCGTTTCGGAATTCCGGGCTGTCCTGGCCGCGAACGATCTTGTGAAATTGAAGGCGCTCTGCGACAATCCGAAATCGGGGGACCTTGCGGCACAGCTTGAACTGCTGCGCGGCGCCGAATTGCCGGAGAAGCCGGAACGGGTCGAATTCCGCACCGCCCGCAGCGACAGCTGGTCGCTCTGTTACCCGGTTGACGGCGGCATGATTCAAATTGTGCTGCGCCGGGTGGACGACGGTTCATTCCGTTTCAAGAGCGCATACCGGTGAATGGAGTGGCGGCCATGATGAAGCAGACGGTACTGCGCGGCATGATGGGGTTCCCCTGCCGGGAGCTGCCGGAGCCGCACCGTGTGTGGGAGGAGGCGCTGGCGGCAGACACCGCCACGCGGCGGACGCTCTATATCCATATTCCATATTGCCGGAGCCGCTGCCCGTTCTGCCCGTTTTATCTCGGCGGCGCGGGAGAAGAGGAGACGGCGGAGTATGTCCGGCTCCTGCGGCTCGAGCTTGAGCGGTGGGGAGAACTTGCCGGGCGTTTTCCGGTCAACGCGGTTTACTTCGGAGGCGGTACGCCGAGCGACCTCGGCGCGGAGTCGCTTGTGTCGCTGCTTGACGCGGTGCGGAAGAATTACCGCCTCGCGGCCGACTGCGAGATCACCGTCGAGGGGCGGATTGACGGTTTTGAACCGGAAAAGGCCAGGCGGCTTGCCGCACACGGCGCGAACCGGCTCTCGATCGGAATCCAGACCTTCGACACGGAACTGCGGCGCAGGCTCGGGCGGGTTTCGGACCGCCGCGCGATTCTCGGGCGGCTCGAAGCGCTGGCGGCGATCAATGAATTTTCGCTGGTCATCGATTTGCTCTACGCCCTGCCGGGGCAGACGGCAGCCCGGTGGGAGGCGGATCTTGCGACGCTGCTTGCCGCGACCCGGGTTTCGGGGCTGGACCTCTACCGGCTTAAAGTTTCGGACACCCTGCCGCTTGCGGCGGCGATCCGCGCCGGAAAACTGCCGCCGGTGCCGGACGATGAAACGGCCTATGCGATGCATCTGGCCGGTGTGGAGGCGATGCGTTCGGCCGGGGCTGTGCGGATTTCTCCGGTCCACTTCGCGTTCGAGGCGCGGGAGCGGAATCTGAATAACACGGTTTCGAGCTCGAAACAGGTCTGTCTGCAGTTCGGCATGAAGGCGGTCGGCCGCCTGGCCGGACGCCGCTTTATGCAGCACAGTGAGTTCCGGTCCTACCGTGAGCTGGTTTCCGCCGGGAGGAAGCCGGTGAAGAGCGCCGGGCTGCTGCCGCCGGACTTCGCGGCCTGCGGCGAATTGGCCGGGCAGATCTACCGCCCGATGCGGATTTTTCCGGGCCGGGTGGCGGCCGCCGCTCCGGCCACGGTCCGGGAACGGGTCGAAACTGCCGTCCGGAGCGGGGCGGAACATTGGGCGGAGCGCGGATTCCTGACGGCGGAGCCGGGGGGAGGATTCGCGTTGACCGAACGGGCGAATTTTTCGCATCGGGAGATGGCGTCGGACTTGATGGAACGAATAGCGGAGGCGTATTCATGAGACGGGTTCTGCTGCTGGCTGCGGCGCTGCTGCCGCTCTGCGGTTTGTTTGCCGAAGTGCTTTCGGAGAGTGCCGGGGCGGTCGTGTTCCGCCAGCCGGACGGAAAGGCGGTGACCCTGCGCAAGAAGCCGGAGCGGGTGGTGGCCTGCTACGCCTCTTTCGTTCAGGTCTGGTACGCGGCCGGAGGAAAGGTGGTCGGCATTCCGCTGGTCCGGAGCCGGGAGGCGCTTCCCGAGGCGGCGCGGAAGCTCCCTGTGGTCGGCGGCCTGACCACTCCGAATCCCGAAAAGGTGCTTGCGCTCAAGCCGGACCTTGTGCTGCTGCTCGACAAGTTCGAGAAGCATCGGGCGGTAAGTGAGGTGCTGAACCGGGCCGGCGTCGAAACGGTGCTGCTCGAGTGCGGCAACTACACCGACTTCTCCGGTCTGCTCGACCTCTTCTGCCGTTTGAACGGGACGACCGTTGCCGCGCACCCGGAGGGGAAGCGGATCACGGACGAGGTCGTCGCCGTCTGCCGTGAAGTTTCCGCCCTGCCGCCGCCTTCCGCCGCGATCGTCTTCGCCGCGACCCACGGGTTCAAGCTCGAGGGCGACGAATCGAATACCGGAACCATGCTGAAGATGCTCGGCGCCGGAAACATCGCTTCCGGCATCCGGGGTGTCCGGGCCGGATTCAGCTTCGAGCGGCTGCTGGTCGAGAATCCGGATGTGATTCTGGTGGTCACCATGGGCGATGCCGAGGCGCTGAAGGAGAAGTTCCGGCGTGAAATCATGTCGCAGGAGGTGTGGAAGGCGTTGAAGGCCGAGAAGGAGAAGCGGGTCCACTTTCTGCCCGCCGACCTGTTTCTGTATCAGCCCGGCACGCGCTATCCGGAGGCGTTCCGTTATCTGGCGAAGCTGCTTTATCCGGGATGGGAGGATAAATGACGCGCGTTTTTTCTTCTCTCCGCACGACTGCCGGCCGCTTTGCGGTGAACTTCGCGCTGCTGGCGCTGCTGGCGCTCGTCATGCTGGTCAGCATGCGCTTCGGTTCGCTGAAACTGACTTTCGCGGAGATCGTCGGGACGCTCTGGAACCGGCCGGACGGAATCAACGGCCAGATCATCTTCAATATCCGGCTGCCGCGCATCCTGCTCGGCGCGCTGGTCGGCGGCAGCCTTGCCGCGGCCGGCACGATTCTGCAGGGGGTCATGCGCAATCCGCTCGCGTCGCCCGGGATCATCGGCGTTTCGGCCGGCGGCGGACTCGGCGGTATTCTGGTCATGCTCGTGCTGCCGCAGTTCGGTTATCTGCTGGTTCCCGCCGCGTTCGGCGGGGCGCTGGTCACGGCGGTACTCGTCTATCTGCTGGCCTGGAAGCGCGGCGTGAACCCGGTGCGGCTGATTCTGGCCGGCGTGGCGGTATCGGCCATGCTCGGCGCGTTCAGCAGCACGATCCTGATTCTGAACGCCGAGAAGGCGGGCGGCGTGCTCGATTTCACGATCGGTTCGCTTTCGGCCCGGAGCTGGCCGCAGATCGAACAGGTCGCGCCGTATATGGCGGCCGGTTTCGCCGTCGCGCTGATGCTCGGGCAGAAACTCAATATCCTGACCCTCGGCGATGAGGTTGCGACCGGGCTCGGCATGCGGGTCGAGCGGACACGCTTCCTCCTGCTCGCCGTCGCGGCGCTGCTGGCGGCGTCGGCAGTCAGCGTGGCCGGACTGCTCGGCTTCGTCGGGCTCATCGCTCCGCATATCGTCCGGATCGTGATCGGCTCCGACAACCGGTTCCTGATTCCGGCCTCGGCGCTGTTCGGCGGAATCATGGTGGTCGGCTGCGACACGGTCGGCCGCATGGCGATGGACCCTTCCGAACTGCCGGTCGGCGTCATCATGTCGCTGCTCGGGCCGCCCTTCTTTCTCTGGCTGCTGAGGAGGCACAGCTATGAAGCTTGATGTGAAATCCGTTTCAGCCGGCTACGGCGGCAAGCTCGTGCTCGACGGCGTCGACCTGACCGTCCCGGAGGGCGGCATCCTGACGCTGGTCGGCGCGAACGGCAGCGGCAAATCGACGCTGCTGAAGGTCATCGGCCGGCTGCTCGAACCGCGCGCCGGGGAGATCGTGCTGGACGGCAGGGCGATCCGCTCCTACGGCACAACCGAGCTGGCCCGGAAGATGGCGATCCTGCCTCAGCTGCACCATGCGGCGGGGGAGATCACGGTGGGCGAATTGGTCGGTTACGGCCGTTTTCCGCACCGGCGCGGCTTCGGGCAGCTGAGTGCGGATGACCGCGCGGTGGTCGACGAGACGCTGAAGCTGACCCGGCTCGAGCCGTTCCGCAACCGTCCGGTCGGCACGCTGTCGGGCGGAGAGCGCCAGCGGGCGTGGATCGCCATGACGCTTGCGCAGCAGCCTCGGTTCCTGCTGCTCGACGAGCCGACGACGTTTCTCGACGTGCGCTGTCAGTTCGACATCATCGAACTGGTCTGCGACCTGAACCGGCGGCTCGGCATTACGGTGCTGATGGTGCTGCACGACCTGAATCTCGCGGCGCGCTGTTCGGATATTCTGGTTACGCTGAAGGAGCGGAAGATCCGTCACATCGGAACTCCGGCGGAGATCCTGCGGCCGGAAATCCTGCGGGATATTTTCGGCATCGAAGCGGAAATCAGCACCGGAACGGACGGCATTCCCTACTGCATTCCGACCGGAAGCGTAAAGGAGGATCAAAGATGAAATGCCTGGTGGTTTACACGAGCCGGAGCGGCAATACGGAAAAGCTCGCCCGGGCGATTGCGGCGGCGCTGGGGCCGGAGTGCGTTCTTGCGGCGGCCGCCGATGCGCCGCCGCCGGAGAATTTCGATTTCATCGCGCTCGGGTTCGGCGTGTACGGCGGCTGGCCGGACGGCGATCTGCGCAGCTATATGAAACGCTGCCGCCGGAAGAACGTCGGCCTTTTCATGACGCTCGGCGCATGGCCCGATTCGGAACACGCCTTCCTCTGCATGGGGCGCGCCGAGGGACTGCTGGAAAACTGCACGACGCGGGTGAAATTCATCTGCCAGGGCGGTTACACGCCCGAACACCTCGCGCGGATGAAGAGCCGCCCGGCCGATTCCCCTCACGCCTGGGACGCCGGGCGCGAGGCGCGCGTCGCCGAAGCGATGAAGCATCCGGACGAAACGGATCTCCGCATCGGCGCCGACCGTTTCCGGGCCGCCGCGGAGAAGTTGCGGAACGCGCCGCCGCGCCCGGCGAAGCCGCCGAAGCGGGCGCAGGTGCTCGCCGTGTTCGGCAGCACCGTGCCGGGGGCCGAAGCCTCCTATCGCGCGATCGAAGACGCGATGCGCGAACGGCACCCGGAGCTGCCGCTCTTCCGGGCCTGCACCTCGTACGCGGTCCGTTCGAAGTGCGCCGCCGCCGCGCCGTCGCTGCCGGGCGTATTGATGCGCCTGGTGCGCGAAGGGTATGCGGCCGCGAATCTCGTCGTCGGCTTTTTGTCGGCGGGGGAGGAATATCACAAGGTCCGGAGCGAGGCTGCGGCGTTCGGCCCGCAATTGGAGCTCTGCGTCACACGGCCGCCGCTGTCGGACCGGGCCGGACTGCGGCGCTTTCTCGGTGCGGTGCTCGCGGGGCTGCCGGAGCGCGCGCCGGACGAATGCGTGCTCTTCATGGGCCACGGCCACGCCGGCGGCCGTTCGGATTTTCAGTACATGGCGGCCGCGTCGGAACTTGCCGGGCTCGACCCGGCGCTGCATCTGGCCTGCGTCGAGGGGGAGCCCTCCTTCGAACCGGTGCTGCCGGAACTCCGGGGAAAACGGGTCCGCCTGGTTCCGTTCATGCTCGTCGCGGGCGACCATGCGCTGAGCGATATGGCGGGCGACGGGCCGGAGTCGTGGAAACGCCGCCTCGAAGCGGCCGGATATGAAACGGAATGCGTTCTGCACGGTCTCGGAGAGAATCCGGCCGTCGCGCGCTACTTTGCGGAGCTGGTATGAAAAAAGGAATGTTTTACGGTGTCGGGCTCGGTCCCGGCGACCCGGAGCTCGTCACTTTGAAGGCGCTCCGCGTGTTGCAGAGGGTCGGCCGGATTTACGCCGTCGCCTCGCGCCAGTCGGACAGGAGCGTCTCGGGGGCGGTCATCGCGGCGCTGCCCGGCATCACGGCGGAGCTCGTCGAGCTTGAATTCACGATGTCCACCGACTGGGGCGAACGGCTTGCCCGGATCGACGCGCATGCGTCCGCGATCCATGCCGAACTCGCATGCGGCGCCGACTGCGCCTTCGTCTCGATCGGAGACCCGATGACTTACAGCACCTGCTCCTATCTGCTGCGGAGCCTCCGCCGGCTCGACCCCGGCCTCGCGTTCGAAATCGTGCCCGGCGTGAACTCCTGGAGCGCGCTCGCCGCAAAGTGCGGTGAACCGCTCTGTGAGGATCGCGAAATCCTGCGCATCGTGCCGAGTTACTCGATCGCGGAGGGAAAAGCGCCGGAACTGCCGGAGTGCAGCACGACCGTGCTGCTCAAGACCTACCGGACGCGGAACCGGCTGCTCGAAGCATTGCCGCCGGAGGCCCGGGTGCTCTACGGAGCGAACCTCGGGCTGGACAACGAAACGTACAGCTCCCGGCGGGATGAGATCGACGCTCTGCCGGAGGCGTATCTGTCGATGCTCGCGGTAAAGAAGTGAAGAAGCGCGCCGGCATCATCCTCTCAGTTGCTGCGACGGCGGGCGCCGTGGCATGCACGCCGCCGGCGGCGCTGCCGCGCGCGTTCCTGTCGCTGGGCGGCATCATTGCGATGGTGCTGGCGATCTGCGTTGCGGCCGGGGTGCTTGAATACCGCTGCTGGCTGCACCGGATTGCAGTGCTGGTCCGGCCGCTCATGCGTTTTTCGCGGCTGCCGGAGCCGTGCGCGCTCGCCTTCGTCGCTTCCTTCGCCTCCGGCAACGTCGCGGCGCTGATGCTGGCCGACAGCCGGAAGGAAGGGGCCATCGACCGCCGGGAAATGATTCTCGGGGCGCTCTGCAACTCGGTTCCGTCGGCTTTCATGTTCACCTGCTATCTGGCGCTTCCGGTCATCGGCATTCTCGGGCGGGCCGGAGTGCTTTATTTTGCGGTATCGTTCGTGATCATGGCGGCGGCGCTGTCGGTTTTTCTCGTCCTCTCCCGCCGGCTGGCGCGCGGGAGGGTGCCCGCGGGAGGCGTCGCGGCTGCCGCTCCGCCGCTCGCGTGGAGCGAGGTCTGGCGCAAGGTGCGGCGCCGGGCCTGGAGCTTTCTCGTCCGGCTGCTGCTGCTGACCGTGCCGTTCTACCTGTGGACCGCGTGTGCGATCCGGCACGGCTGGCTGAATTTCACGGCGCCGAAAAATTTCGAGGCGTTCCTGTCGCCCGCCGCGCTGACCGTGATCGGTTCGCGCGTCGGCGGGCTGCTCGCCTCGTCCGGCACCGCCGCTGAATTGCTGAAACAACAGCAAATTACCGTAATTCAGCTTGTAATTGCGCTTCTGGTCGGCAATATTTTAAACGGGTTTACGCGCCTGGTCCGCCGCGGTCTGCCGGTTTCGATGGGAATCTATCCGCGCTGTGACGGCGCGGTGATCGCGGTGGCCGGCGTCGGCACGCGGATGGTGCTGACTGCGGCGGCGGTCGTGATTTTATGGAGATTGCAGTGATGATCGAACATGGCGGAAACCTTGCGAAACTGGCGGAACTGGCCGGGTGCGAACCCGGGGAAATTCTCGACTTCAGCGTGAATTTGAATCCGCTCGGGCCTCCGCCCGGCGTTTTCGAACCCTGCTTCCGCAGCTTCGACCGGCTCGGGGAATATCCGGAGCCGTATGCGGAGTCGCTGGTTGCGATGCTGGCGGAGCGGTGGCGCCTCCCCGCGGCGCGCATCGTCGCCGGGAACGGGTCGAACCTGCTTTTGAACCTGCTGCCGCCGCTCACCGGCGCGAAGCGGGCGCTGATTGTGACGCCGGGGTATCTCGGGTATGCGGAGGCGTGCCGGAACGGCGGTCTGCCGGTTGTCGAATTCCGGCTGCGGGAGGAGGAGGATTTCACCCTCGATCCGGCGCGGCTCGGCGACGCGGTCGAGCCGGGTGATCTGGTCATTCTCGGCAACCCGGACAATCCGACCGGTTATGCGCTGCCGCGCGCGGAACTCGAGCCGTTCGTCGCGGCTCATCCCGGGGCGCTGTTTCTCATCGACGAGGCGTTCATCGAATTTTACGGCGAGGCGGAGTCGCTGGCGGGCGTCATGCTGCCGAATCTGGTCGTCAGCCGTTCGTTCACGAAAATCTACGCCGTTCCGGGGCTCCGCATGGGGGCGATGAGCGGGCCGGAGGAGCTGATGGCTCGTCTCCGGGCGCGGCAGGGGGAGTGGGCGCTCTCCGCGCCCGCCGTCGAAACGGCGAAGTTCCTGCTGGCGCTGCCCGGCGGATTTCCGGAAGAAACCCGCCGGGAGACGGAGCGGTTGCGCGGCGAACTGGCCGCCGGGCTGGACGGCCTGCCCGGTTTCAAAACTTATCCGTCCTGCGCGAACTATCTGCTGTTCCGGGCGCCCTGCGCCGATCTGCCGGAACGGCTGCTGGCGGAGCACCGCATCGCGCTGCGGAGCTGCGCCGCCTATCCGGGGCTCGGGCCGGAGTTCTGCCGCGTTGCGGTGCGCCCCGCGGAGGAGCGTGAACGGCTGCTGGCGGCCCTGCGGGGGAAGGGGCCGTACCTGCCGAAGAAGCGGAAGACGCCGGCCCTCATGCTGCAGGGAACCTGCTCGAATGCCGGGAAAAGCGTGCTTGCGGCGGCCTTCTGCCGGATTCTGCTTGAAGACGGTTTTTCTGTCGCTCCGTTCAAGGCGCAGAATATGGCGCTCAACTCGTATGTGACGCCGGACGGGGGAGAGATCGGCCGTGCGCAGGCCGTGCAGGCCGAGGCGTGTCGCCTCGACCCCGATGTGCGGATGAATCCGATCCTGCTCAAGCCGGACAGCGATCTCGGCAGCCAGGTCGTCCTGAACGGCCGTGCGATCGGCAACTTCAAGGTGCGCGAATATTTCCAGCGCAAGCCGGAGCTCTGGGGCGAGGTCGCAAAGGCCTACGATTCGCTCGCCTCCGAACATGACGTGATCGTGCTCGAGGGAGCGGGCAGCCCCGGTGAAATCAACCTCAAAAGCGGCGACCTGGTGAATATGCGCATGGCGCGCCATGCCGGCGCGCGGGTCCTGCTGGCCGGGGATATCGACCGCGGCGGGGTCTACGCTTCGTTCGTCGGCACCTACGCGACGCTTGAGCCGTGGGAGCGCGCGCTGCTCTCCGGCTTTCTGGTCAACAAATTCCGCGGCGACCCGACGCTGCTGGCCGATGCGCATGCATATGTCGAGCGCATGACCGGCCGGCCGGTGCGCGGCGTGATCGACTACCAGCGGGACCTCGGGCTGCCGGAGGAGGATTCGGTCAGCTTCTCGTTCGTCCGCCCGGCGGAGAAGGAGGCGAAGACGCTTGACATCGTGCTGATCCGGCTCGGATACGTCGCGAACTTCACGGATTTCACGCCGTTCGAGATCGAGCCGGATGTGACGCTGCGCAAGGTTTCGTCGCCGGCCGATTTCGGCGCGCCGGACGCAGTGATCCTGCCCGGCAGCAAGAGCGTCGCGGCCGACCTCGCGCGGTTGCGGGAGAGCGGGCTTGCCGCGAAGGTGGCCGAAGCGGCGGAGCGCGGCGTTGCGGTCGCCGGCATCTGCGGCGGGCTCCAGCTGCTCGGAGAGCGTTTGCTTGACCCGGACGGGATCGAATCCGCCGAGCGCGAGGTGCGGTGCCTCGGCCTTCTGCCGCTCGAGACCGTCATGCGCCGAAGGAAGACCCTGCGGAGGACGCGCGGATTCCGGCCGGACGGCACGGAAATTTCAGGTTACGAAATTCATCACGGCGAAACGGTGCCGACCGGGCCCGGACTCGGAATCATGCGCGATACGGAGGGGCGCATGATCGGTTTCGAATGCGGCGGCCTCTTTGCGAGTTATCTGCACGGCATTTTCGATGACGACCGTTTCCGGCGGCTCTGGCTCGACGGCCTGCGGCGGAAGAAGGGATGGGCGCCGAAGGGAGGCGTTACGGCCTCGTACGGCGTGGAGGAGGCTTTGAACCGGCTGGCGGCGCATGTCCGCAGCCGTGTCGATATCGACGGATTGTACAGAGAGTTGGGGGTGCGCTGAATGCTGAAGGAAGAGGACAGGACGAAGGGGCTGCTGCTGAACCTGACCGGCGACGGAAAGGGAAAGAGTTCGAGCGCCTTCGGGATCGCGGTTCGTGCGCTCGGCTGGGAGTGGCGCGTGGCCGTGCTGCAGTTCATCAAGGGGGGACGGCCGACCGGGGAACGCAACTTTTTCCGGAAATATGTTCCGGGGATGATGTTCGAGAGCTGCGGGCTCGGGCTCACGAAGGGGCCCGGCGACCACGCTTCCGCCGCCGCAGCCGGCTGGGAGCGGGCGAAGGAGCTGCTGCGCGGCTTCGACGGCGAACTCCTGATTCTCGACGAATTGAATATCGCAGTCCGCCACGGTTATCTCGATGCGGCGGAGGTCGCGGCCGCCCTGTCCGGACGGCGGGCCGGGCTCAATGTGATCGTGACCGGGCGCGGTGCCGCGCCGGAACTGCTGGAGATTGCGGACCTCGTATCCGAAATCCGTGCGGTCAGGCATCCGTTCCTGAACGGGGAACCCGCCAGAAAGGGGCTGGACTACTGATGAATCCTTTTGACTCCATCGTCTGGGACCGCGACGGCGGCGCGATCGAAAGCGAGAGCTTCCGCCGCATTGATGCGGAAGCCGATCCGCGCATGCGCGGCCGTTTTTCCGACGCCGAGTGGCGCGTCGCCCGGCGGCTGGTCCACACGACGGCCGATTTTTCGATCCTGCCGGAGCTCGAATTTTCCGGCGGGGCGGTGGAGGCGGGCCTCGCCGCGCTGCGGCGCGGAGCCCGGATCTACTCCGATTCGAACATGATCAAATCCGGACTCTCGATTCCGAAGCTGAAGCGTTTTTTCCCGGGGTACGAGCGTGAATCGATCCTCTGCCCGGTGGCCGATCCGGAGGTCCGGGAATACGCTGCCGCGCGCGGCATCACCCGCGCGCTCGCGGCGGTCGAACTGCATGCGCCGGAGCTGGAGGGCGCGGTTTTCCTTTGCGGCAACGCGCCGCTGGCGCTGGCCGGCGTGGTCCGGCTCGCGGTCGAACGCGGCGTCGTTCCGGCGCTGATCGTCGGCATGCCGGTCGGCTTTGTGAATGTGGTCGAGTCGAAAAAACTGCTCGATCTGGTCGATATCCCGTTTGTGCGGATCAACGGCCGTCGCGGGGGCAGTCCGCTCGCCGTTGCGGCGCTGCACGGCATGATGGAGGGAGAGCTGCAATGAAGACGGCCGGGGAACTGCGGTCGGGTTTCACGACCGGGAGCGCGATGACGGCGGCGGCCGTCGCCGCCTATCTCAATCTCCGCGACCGGGTCGCGATTCTGCTGCCGGGCGGCGGAACGCTCGACATTCCGATCGCGCGGCGGTGGCCGGACGGCGCCGCGGTCGTCAAGGACGGCGGCGACGACCCGGATGTGACCAGCGGCTGCGAAGTCGCGGTGACGCTTTGTCCGTTCGACGGACCGGAGACGGAGGCCGACCATGTCGAACCGTGCGGCGGCGGAACGCTCGTCGTCCGCGGCGCCGCCGGGGTCGGCCGGGTGACCCGGCCCGGCCTGGCGTTGCCGGTCGGCAAAAGCTCGATCAACGCCGGGCCGCGCCGCATGCTGGCCGAGAACATGGCGCATGCCGGTTTCGGCCGCCGCGAAGGCGAGCGGCTGCTCCTCTCCGTATCGGTCACGGGCGGGGAGGAGATCGCCCGGAAGACCCTGAATCCGTCGCTCGGCATCGAGGGCGGAATTTCGATTCTCGGGCACAGCGGGATCGTGCGCCCGTTCTCGAATGCGGCCTATGCCAGAACGATCGTGCTGCAGCTGCGGAGCATCGCCGCCAACGGCGGCCGCATGGCAGCGCTGACGACCGGCAACCGGACGACCGGGGCGGTCCGGCGCGACTACCCGGAGCTCGTGCCGGAGGGGATCGTGCCGATTGCGGATTTCATCCGCATCGCGGTCCGTGCGGCGGCCGCGGCGAAACTCGAGACGCTGGTGGTCGGCTGCATGGCGGGCAAGCTGTTCAAATATGCGTGCGGGCTCTGGAACACGCACGCGCACCGGAACCGGCTCATGTTGTCGCAGTTGCGCGATTTCGGCATCGGGCTCGACGGCCTGCCGCTGGAGGAGATGGAGACGATGGGGGAACTCGCCTCGCGCCTGACGCCGGAGCGTTACCGCGAAATTCTCGATGCGGTCTACGAGCGGGCCCGGCAGGTCCTGCAGGAGTGGGCCGGCGACACCCGGATTGTGCTCGCGCTCTACGACAGCGAAGGGAGGCGGCTTCGATGAATCCGGTATATGTGATCGGCTGCTGCGGCTCCGGTTTCTCCGAAGAGGCGCGGGAGATTCTGCGCGGTGCGGAGCTGGTGTTCGGCGGGAAACGGCTGCTTGCGGCCGCCGCGCCGCTTCTTCCGGAGAAGGCCGAATGCGTTGAACTCGGCGCCGGCCTGGTCGATGCGCTTGAACGGGGACTGGCGGCGCGCGGCCGCCGCCGGACGGCGGTTCTCGCCTCGGGCGACCCGCTCTGCTGCGGCATCGGCGGCACGCTGCGGCGGATTGCGCCGGGAGCGGAACTTCGTTTTCTGCCGTCTCCGACGGCGTTTCAGCTTTTCTTTGCGCGGCTCGGGGAGCCGTGGGAGCGGGCCCGGTTCTTTTCGCTGCACGGCGATGCGGCTTCGCTGCCGTTCCGCGCGCTGCTGCGTTCGCCGCTGGCCGTGGTGTACGGCGATGCGAAGCGGAGCGCCCGCGCGATTGCGGCGGAGCTTGTTGAACGTTTTCCCGCCGCCGCCGGCCGGCGCGCCGCGGCCGGCTGCAATCTCGGGCTCGACGGTGAATATATCGCTGCCGGGACGCTTGAAAGCGTGGCGGCCGACGCCGCGGCGGAGTGCTCGCTTTCGATGCTTGCGCTGCTGCCGGACCGGACTGCCCCGGTTCCGGAGCTGCCGCTCGGGCTGCCGGACGGCACATACCGGCATTCGAAGAATATGATCACCCACCCGGAGGTGCGTGCGATCGTGCTGGCCAAGCTGCGGCCCGTCCCGGGGGTGCTCTGGGATCTCGGCGCCGGGAGCGGTTCGGTCGGGCTTGAAGCGGCCGGGCTCTGTCCGGAGCTTGAGGTCCACGCCGTCGAGCGGAATCCGGAACGGCTGGCGGAACTCGAAGCCAATTTCAGGCACGAGGGATTGCGGAATCTCCATGCCCATGCCGGAAGCGCGCCCGACCGGATTCCGGAGCTGCCGGAACCGGACCGGGTCTTCGTCGGCGGCGGCGGCCGGGAGCTGCCGGAGATTCTTGCCGCCGCTTTCGCCCGGCTGCGTCCGGGCGGCGTGCTCGTCGCCACGGCCGTGCTGGCCGAGAGTGCTGCGGCGCTGGTGAATGCGCTCGCCCCGTATCGGTGCGAGCTTCTGACCGTCAACATCAGCCGCGGGGAACCCCTCGGCGGCCAGACACTGCTGCGGGCGGAGAACCCGATCACGATCGCGGTCTACCGCAAGCCGGAGAAGGAAACAAGGTTGTCATGAACGGAAAAATCACATTTGTCGGGGCCGGTCCCGGCGCGGTCGACCTGATTACGCTGCGCGGCGCCGCCGCGCTCGACGAGGCGGAGCTGGTCGTCTACGCCGGTTCACTGGTCAATGAGAAACTGCTTGAACGCGCCGCGAAGGCCGAGCTGGTCAACAGTGCGAAGCTCTCTCTGCCGGAGGTCATCGAGATCATGGCGGCGGCCTGCCGGGCCGGGAAGCGGGTCGTGCGGCTGCATACCGGGGACCCGGCGATCTACGGCGCGGTCTCCGAGCAGTTCCGCGAGCTCGACAGGCTCGGCATCCCGTACGAAGTCGTTCCGGGGGTTTCGAGCGCGTTTGCGGCGGCGGCCGAGCTGAAGGTCGAGCTGACCATGCCGGAGCTTTCGCAGAGCGTGATCCTGACCCGCATGGCCGGGCGTACTCCGGTGCCGGAAAAAGAGGCCCTCGAACGCCTCGCGGAACATGGCGCGACGCTCTGCATCTACCTGAGCGCCGGAGATCTGGACGGGCTGGTCGAAAAGCTCGCTTCCGCCGGGCTGCCGCCGGAGACTCCGGCGGCTGTCGTCTACCGCGCGAGCTGGCCGAACCAGAAGATCGTGCGCGGCACGCTGAACGATATCGCAGGCCGGGTCCGGGAGGCCGGCATCAAGCGCCAGGCGATGATCGTGGTCGGCCGTGTGCTCGGCCGCGACGGCGCGCTGTCGAAGCTCTATGACGAGAGCTTTTCGACCGGATTCCGCGCGGCACGGAAGAGCGACGGTTTTCGCGGCCGCACCGCGATTTTCGCGCTGACCGCCGCCGCCGCGCACAAAGCGGCCGAGATCGCGGCCGGGCTGGACGAGGCGATGGTGATCCTGCCCGAAAAGCATGCCGGCGCGGTCCATGCCGCGCGGCTGGTCACCTACCCGGAGGGGGATTTCGCCGGCGCGCTCGGCCGGGCGTGGAATGAGTACGACGGCCTGGTCATGGTCATGGCCGCCGGAATCGTCGTCCGCCATATCGGGACGCTCTGCCGGAGCAAGAGTTCGGACCCGGCCGTGGTGGTCTGCGACGAGGCCGGGAACTACGCGGTCAGCTTGCTTTCGGGGCACCTCGGCGGCGCGAACCGGCTTGCGGCCGACGTGGCGCGCATCACAGGCGGCCGGCCGGTCGTCACGACGGCGACCGACGTGCAGGGGGTCATGGCGTTCGACGAGCTCGCCGCGCGGCGCGGCTACCGTATCGTGACGCCGGGAACGCTGAAGCGGGCCGCTTCGGCGCTGCTCGACGGTGTTCCGCTCGAGCTTGAGATGCCGGGCGCGCTCTACGAGGAGTTCTACGCCGGGAATCCGCGTTTTCATCTCGCGGCCGATACGCCGGACATCACGGTGAAGCTGCCGGGAGGCGGCGTGTTCCGCATGGTCCGGCGGAGGTATGCGCTCGGCGTCGGCTGCCGCCGGAATGTTCCGGCGGAGCGGATCGAAGCGGCCGTTTCGGCTCTTCTGGCCCGCTATGGCATCGACTGGGAGCAGCTCGTTTCGATCGGCACGGCGGAGCTGAAGCGGGAGGAAGCCGGGCTGCTCGCCTTTGCGGCGGAGCATGGCCGGGAGCTCCGGTTCTTCGGTGCGGATGAGTTGAATGCGGTCGAGGTTCCGAACCCGTCCCGCATGGCGGAGGAGCATGTCGGCATCCGGTCGGTTTCCGAAGCGGCGGCGCTGCTGGCCGCCGGGCCGGGTGCGGTTCTGGTGGCGGAAAAGGCCGCGGCGGAGTGTGTGACCGCGGCGATTGCGGAGGTGAAGGCGGATGAGTAAAGTATTTGCGGTCGGCATCGGGCCCGGCAGCCCGGAGCTGCTGACTTTTCAGGCCCGGCGGGTGCTCGAACAGTGTACGGCGGTGGCCGGTTACCGGCTCTACCTCGATCAGATCCGGGAGCTGCTCGACGGGAAGAGGCTGATTCCGGGGGCGATGCGGCAGGAGATCGCGCGCTGCCGCGAGGCGCTCGAAGCCGCGCTGGCCGGAGAGACGGTCGCGGTGGTCTCCTCCGGCGACGCCGGGGTCTACGGCATGGCCGGACTGCTGCTCGAACTGACCGAACTCGAACGCTATCGTTCCGTCGAGATCGAGGTGGTCCCCGGCATCACGGCGGCGCTGGCGGCGGCGGCGCTGATCGGGGCGCCGTTCATGAACGACTTCGCGGTGTTGAGCTTGTCGGATCTCATGACGCCGAAAGAGCTGATTCAAAAGCGGCTCTATGCGGTTGCCTCCTGCGATATGCCGGCGGCGCTCTACAACCCGCGCAGCACCAGGCGCCATGAACTCCTCGAAGAGGCGGTCTCCGTTTTCCGCGACGCCGGCGGGGATCTGCCCTGCGCGCTGATTCATGACGCCTGCCGCGATAAGCAGCGAATCGAGCTGACCACGCTCGGAACGTTTCCGTTTGAACATGTCTGGATGACCACGATCGTCATCATCGGCAACTCCGCAACCATCGTCCGGGACGGCCGTTTCTACTGTCGCCGCGGTTACCGGGAGAAACATGAGTTCGAAGCGTAGCATGTCGCGTTTCCTGATCGCGGGGACCAATTCCGGCAGCGGAAAAACCACGCTGACGCTCGGTATCCTGCGTGCGTTCGGCGCGCGCGGCCTTACGGTTGCGCCGTTCAAATGCGGGCCGGATTACATCGACCCGCTGTTTCACCGGCAGGCTGCGAAACGGACCTCGGTCAATCTCGACGGATTCCTGGCCGGTGCGGAAGGGGTCCGCAGCAGCTTCGCACGTCATGCGGCCGGTGCGGATGCCGCCGTGGTCGAGGGGGTCATGGGGCTCTTCGACGGGAATGCGGCGGCCGCGCTCGAAGGCAGCAGCGCGGAGATCGCCGCGCTGCTCGAACTGCCGGTCATCCTCGTCGTCAACGCGCGCGGCATGGCCGGGTCGATTGCGCCGCTTGTACGCGGTTTTGCCGGATGGCATCCGGCCGTCCGGATCGCGGGGGTGATCGCGAACAACGTCGGCTCCGCGCGGCATACGGAACTGCTGCGCGGTTCGCTCGCGGCGGCCGGGCTGCCGCCGTTGCTCGGCGGCGTGCCGCGCGACGAACGGCTGACTTTGCCGGAGCGCCACCTCGGCCTCGCCACCGGTACGCTCGAAGCGACATGGCTCGACCTGCTCGGCGATACGGTCGGGGGAGCCGTCGACCTTGACCGGCTTCTTGAGCTGACCCGCGAACCGCTGCCGGAGTCCGGGCCGTGCCGGCGCGAACCGCTGCCGGAGCCGGAGCTGCGCCTCGGCGTGGCCTGCGACGAAGCTTTCAATTTCCACTATCGCGAGAACTTCGATCTTCTGCGGCAGCTCGGCGTCGAGCCGGTCGGCTTTTCGCCGCTGCGCCAGCCGGAGCTGCCCGGCGACCTCGACGGACTCTGGTTCGGCGGCGGTTTCCCGGAGCTCTATGCGCAGGAGCTTGCGGCGAATGCGGCCATGCTCGATTCGATCCGGAGTTTCGCCGCGTCAGGCCGTCCGGTCTACGGCGAATGCGGCGGCTACCTCTATTTGCTCGAGGCGCTGACCGGTTTTGACGGTGTCCGTCATCCGCTGCTCGGTCTGCTGCCGGGCGAGGCGGTCATGCGCGACAGGCTCGCTTCGCTCGGTTACCGCGAGGTCGAAACCGTTTCCGATACCGTGTTCGGTCCGGCCGGGACCCGGCTGCGCGGCCACGAGTTCCACTATTCGGCGCTGGTGGCGGAGCCGGGCGGGAAACCGTTGTTTGCCGCGAAGGATCTGCGCGGGAACGTGCGTCCGGCAGGTTCGGCGCGCGGAAACGTCTGCGGCAGCTATATCCATCTGTATTTCGGGTCGAACCCGGCCGCCGCGGCGGCGTTTGCGGAGGGCATGAGGCGATGACGATGCTGTTTGCCGTGATTGTGCTCGCGTTTGTGCTTGATGCGCTGCTGGGAGATCCGCACGGGCGGTTTCACCCGGTTGCATTGTTCGGTTCCGCCGCCGCAGAGGTCGAGCGTTTCTGCCGGGCTTCGGCCGGGGACGGCGTCGGTTCCGGTCTGATCGGCTGGCTGCTGATGACCGGCAGCACGGCGGCGGGCGCCTGGGCGCTCGTGCGATTGCTGCTGGCGGTTCATCCGTGTGCGGGGCTGTTTGCCGCCGCCGGAATCGTCTATCTGACCATCGCGCTCCGCAGCCTCGTTTCGCATGCCGAAGCGATCCGCCGCCCGCTTTTGCGCGGAGAGCCGGCTGCGGCGCGCCGGGCGCTCTCGATGATCGTGAGCCGCGACACCGCGGCGCTCGGGGAGTCGGAGATCGTGCGCGGCGGCATCGAGAGCCTCGGAGAAAACCTGATCGACGCGGTGAACAGCGCGGTATTCTTCGCCGTGCTGGGCTTTCTCTTCGGCGGCCTCCCCGGTGCGGCTGCGGGCGCCGTGTTCCTGCGGGCGGCCAATACGCTCGACGCCTGCTGGGGATATCGAAACGCGCGTTATCTGCATTTCGGCCGGATTGCGGCGCGGGCGGACGACGTGCTGCATTTCGTTCCGGCCCGGCTGACGCTGTTTGCCGTTGCTCTGGGCGCGCTGTTCTGCGGCATGCGTTCCGGCGCGGCGCTCCGGGATGGAATCCGCCACCGGAACGACCACCCGAGCCCGAATTCGTGCTGGGGCATGGCCGCGTTCGCCGGGGCGCTCGGCGTCCGGCTCGGCGGCCCGACCGTCTACGGCGGGGAGGCGGAGGCGTATCCGTACTGGGGAAACGGGCGGGCGGTGCTGAGGCCGAATGATCTGCTTCGGGCGGAACGGCTTGCCGTCGTATCCGCTCTGGTGTTTGCGGCAATTGTCACGGGAGTCGGAGCCTTATGTCTGCAATGAAAATTCTGCTGATCCGGCACGGCGAAGTCGGGGATGCGTACCGGGGGCGGTTCATCGGCATTACCGATCCGCCTCTTTCGGAGTCGGGGCGCGCCGGCTGCCTGGCGCTGCGGGAACGGGTGGCGGCCCTGTCGCCCGCAAGATTCTTCGCGAGTCCGCTGCGGCGCGCGGCCGAGACGCTGGAGCTGGTGATGCCTTCCGGCGCGGAGGCGCGATTCGACCGCCGCCTCGCCGAAATCGATTTCGGCGAGTGGGAGAATCTGCCGTTCGACGATATTTCACGGAAAGCGTCGCCGGAGGAGCTGCGCATCTGGGCCGAGGAGCCTGAAAAGATGGTGTTTCCGCGCGGCGAGTCGTTCGCAGCGTTTGCCGCGCGGGTCGATGCGTTCGGGCGCGAACTTCTGGCCGATCCGTCCCCGGCCGTCGCGGTCGTGACTCACGGCGGCGTGCTGATGCGGCTGATCTCGGTCTGGAAGAATCTGCCGGTTTCGCGCCAGCACGAGGTGCTGCCGCCGCGCGGATCGCTCACGGTGTTTGAATTTGAAAATGGAGAGCTGCATCATGTCGAATAGAATTGTCCTGGTCACCGGCGGCGCCCGCAGCGGAAAGAGCCGCTTTTCGGAGGGGCTGGTGCTGCAGTCGGAAGGGAATCCGTTTTACATCGCCACCTGCCCGGTCCTCGACGACGAGACGGCCGACCGGGTCCGCCGCCACCGCCTCCGCCGCGAAGCTGCGAACTGGACCACGATTGAAGAGGAGCGCAATCTCGTCGGAGCGGTCCGCCTCGCGGCGGCGGAGGATGCCGGAGCCGTGCTGATCGACTGCCTGACGCTCTGGATCAACAACCTTCTGTTCGAAGACCCGGGACTCTCCGAGGACGACATGGCGCGGAAGGCGGAAGAGCTTGTCGCCGCGCTGCGCGAGGGGCCGCCGGTCTGTGTTCTCGTCATCAACGAAGTCGGGCTCGGCATCGTGCCGGAGTCGCCGCTCAGCCGTCGTTTTCGCGATCTTTCGGGGAGGTGTGCGCAGATTGTCGCCGCCGCCGCCGATGAAGTTTATTTTACTGTGGCCGGTATTGCAAAAAGGATCAAATGACATGAAACTGCTCAAAGAAACCCTGGCCGGAATCGAACCGGCGGACAATGCGTGCCGCGAAGAAGCGCGGCGCTACATCGATACGCTGACCATGCCGCGCCGGGCGCTCGGCCGGCTGCTCGACCTGGCCGAAGAGCTCGCCGCCATGAACCGGACGCTGAAATTTTCTGCCGCGCGCAAGGAGATCGTGCTGATGGCCGGCGACCACGGCATCGTCGCGCAGAAGGTCTGTCCGCAGCCGTCGAGCGTGACGACACAGATGGTCTACAACTTCGTGCGGGGCGGGGCCGGGATCAATGTTCTGAGCCGCGTCGCGCGCGCTCATGTTTCGATCGTCGACATGGGGGTCGCGTCGGATCTGTCCGGACTGGTGCAGGCCGGAGCCGTGATCGACTGCAAGATCGCTCCCGGGACCGCCGATTTTTCCCGGGGGCCGGCCATGAGCCGCGAGCAGGCGGTCGCCGCGCTTGAGGCCGGAATCCGGGTCGCGCAGCAGCTGGCGCCGAAGGTCGATGTGTTCGCCACCGGCGAGATGGGGATCGGCAACACGTCGCCCTCGTCCGCGATCGTCGCCGTGCTCTCCGGCCTCACCGACCCGGCGCCGTTCGTCGGGCGCGGAGCCGGGCTCGACCCGTCGAAACTCGCGCACAAGGCGGCCGTGATCCGGCGCGGCATCGAGGTGAACCGGCCGGATCCCGCTGACGGCGTCGATGTGCTGGCGAAGGTCGGCGGCTTCGAGATCGGCGGCATCGCCGGCCTGGTGCTCGGGGCGGCGCGGCTGCATAAGCCGGTCGTGGTCGACGGCTTCATTTCAAGCGCCGGGGCATTGATCGCCGCGGCGCTCTCCTCGGCCTCGCGCGATTACATGATCCTCGGCCACGGCAGCGCCGAGCCGGGTCATGTCGCGATGGCGAAGCTGCTCGGCAAGCAGCCGCTGCTGGATCTCGGCATGCGACTCGGGGAGGGGACCGGCGCCGCGCTCGCGCTGAACCTGCTCGACGCCGCGTCGGCGATCATGAATGAAATGGCGACCTTCGAATCGGCCCGGGTGACCGAGGAGGGGCTGAAGTGAGGACTTTTCTCGCTGCCGTCTCGATGCTGAGCGCACTGCCGCTCGGACGATTCTGCCCGACCGAAACGGAGCTGCGGCGGTCGCTGAATCTGTTCCCGGCCGCCGGGCTTCTCTTCGGGGCGCTTTTTTACGGGATCGGCTGGTGTCTCGCCGGATATTGCGCGCCGCTGCCGGCGGCAATGCTTCTCGCGCTGCTGCCGGAGGCGCTGACCAAGGGACTGCATCTCGATGGACTGGCCGATACGGCCGACGGTTTCCTGTCGGGCCGTTCGCGGGAGCGGAAGCTCGAGATCATGCGCGACAGCCGGACCGGCTCGATGGGCGTCGCGGCGATCTTCGCGCTGCTCGGCATGAAGTTCGCGCTCTTTGCATCGCTGCCGCCGGAGCTGCTGCCGGCGGCGGCAGGGCTCATGATGCTCGGCGGCCGCTCCGGGATCGTGCTCTACATCGGCATGAGCCGTTATGCCCGTCCGGACGGCATGGGGGCGATCTGGTACCGGGAGAAGCCTTTCGCGGGGATTCTGCTCGCTCTCCTGCTGCCTTCGGCGGCAGGCTGGTTTTTCTTCGGCGTTCCGGGCTGCTTTGCGGGGCTGGCGCTCGCCGTGTTCGCGTTCGTCTGGAGCCGCATTACGAAGCGGGTCATCGGCGGCGCGACCGGGGATACGATCGGCTGCTGCGAGGAGCTCTCCGAACTGCTGATTCTGGCCGGGGCGCTGGCCGTATGCTGAAACCGAAGGTCGGCATCAGCGCCTGTCTGCTCGGGCGGCGGGTCCGCTACGACGGCCGGGATAAGTTCGACCCGCTGCCGGCGGAGGTGCTGGCCGGCCGGATCGAATGGGTGCCGGTCTGTCCCGAGGTCGAATCCGGGCTGCCGGTGCCGCGCGAACCGATTCAGCTCGAGGGGGACCCGGCTGCCCCGGAGCTGCGCGGCGTGCGGTCGCATGCGGAGCTGACCGGCATGATGTGCGCCTTCTGCGAACGCCGCGCGGCGGAGCTGGATGGGCTCTCCGGTTTCGTTTTCAAGAGCCGCTCCCCCTCCTGCGGGCTGGCGGTGCCGGTTTACGGCGCGGACGGCGCTGCGGCGGGTTCCGCCCCGGGCTTTTTCGCCGCCTCCTGGCGGAAGCGGTATCCCGGACTGCCCGCCGTCGAGGCCGAGGCGCTGCATGACGAAACATGCCTGCGGCGGTTTCTGGCGGCTTTACAGATCGAGAAGTGAACCGTTCCGCGATTCGAGCAGGAGCCCGAGCGCGATCGGTGCATTGGTCCAGCCTGTGTAGATGCTGCCTGCGCCGCCCTCGTAACAGTCGCCGCCGCCCCATCTCCCGGCATGAAGATCGAACATGCCGCGCCAGCAGCCGTGGAAGAAGGCGCTTTCGCTCCGGTCCTGAATTGAGAGCAGGAGTTCGAGCTGTTTCTCCTTCGCCGCGGCGATCTGTGCGTCTCCGGTCAGTTTCGCCGCCATCTGCAGCGCGAGGAACGACCAGTTGACCGTATAGACCGTATCGACCAGGTGCGTTCCCTTCGGTGCCTCGTAGTGTTCGGCCGGAATGTTCCCGGTCTCCGGGTCGAGCTTCGAGAGGATCAGGTTCGCGGCCCGTTCCGCAAGCGCGCGGTCGGCCGCTTCGCCGAAGGCGCGGAACGCCGTTGCCGCCCCGAGCAGGGCATAAGCGTGCTCGCTGACCGTGAATGCTTCGAGCGTTTCCGCCAGATAGTCGTGATAGCGCCGCACCTGCTCCCGATAGTCCGGGGCCGGTCTGCACAGGAAGGCGCGCGAGAGCGCCATCGCCGCAAGCGACCCCCAGTGCGGCAGTTCGAGCCTGCCGTGCCAGCGCTGCTCGGGGTCGCGCCAGGTGCCGGGCTCCTGCGGGTTCTCCGCGCCGAATGTGCGCCGCATGGCCGGGACAAGCGAGTCGGCCAGTATGAGCGCCCAGTTCCGCAAATCGTATTTCGCATCGAGCTCCGGGCTGCGGTCGGCCAGCGCGAGCGGGATGAAGATGCACCAGGCGTTGTCGTCGAAGTAGACCACATCGCGCCATTTGATGTGCGACCAGTTCCAGCTTCCCGCCGGGAACGCCGGATCGCAGCGGTTCAGCAGCCCGCTGCGGAAATAGAGGTAATCGAGCAGCTTCTCCCCGATTCGGCCGGCCTCTTCCGCAATGCCGTACTCCGCCGCAATGCGGAAGAGCAGCGCGGCTTCGAAATTGCAGTCGGCCCGGCGCTGTTCAAGCACATAGCCTTCCGGCTTCCGGCTCCACGCCGGGAACTCATTCAGCATCTTTTCCAGCGCCGGACCCTCCGCAACGCTCAGCCGTTCGGCGACCCCCCAGCCGCCGTCGGCCGGGTCCATGACGCCGGAGCGTTCGAACCACTTGAGATTCCGTCTTGCCGCTTCGGCGATTCGGGCATTCCGTTCCATCGTATTTTGTCTCCTGAATGTTGCTGAATCATTTTAGTTTTATTTTGTTACCATAGCCCCGATAACCGCAAAATGCAAGCCGGCTTCTTGCAAAAACGGGACGGAAGGATTATTTTAGTAAAACGGCAACTGCGGAAGGGGAGGTGTTTCATGGCGAACAAACGGGCGAAACTCAGCGATATCGCGCGGGAGGCCGGCGTTTCGCTGACCGCCGCCTCGTTTTATATCAACGGCAAGGCGAAGCAGTACAAGCTTTCGCCCGCGACCTGCGAGCGGCTCGAGGCCGCCGTCCGCAAGTATGACTACGTGCCGAATCTGTTTGCCCGGGCGATGCAGCAGAACCGGACGTTCCTGATCGGGCTTCTGGTCCGCGACCGGATCAACTCGTCGTTCTGGAGCGACATCATCGCCGGAATCGAAAACGGCATCGCGGCATCGGGCTGTCATCTCGTGCTGGCCGGTTCTCATGTCGATGCGGCCGGCGAGCTTGACGCGATCCGGCAGATGCGTGCCAAGGGGGTGGACGGCTATGTCGTCAGTCCGGTCATCGGCGGTGACGGCGGTTTTCCGAATCTCTCCGAATTGCAGGAGCTCGCCGCCTTCCGCCCTGTGGTCGGGCTCAATGCGGAACTGCCCGGCATTCCGTCGGTCTACAACGACGACGTCATCGGCGGACGGCTTGTTGCCGAGTGTTTCCGGCGGCATGGCCATCGGCGGGTGGCGCTCCTCGGGAGCGGCGGATATTTCGCTCTGCCCCGTTTTCGCGCCTTCGAAGCGTTCTTTGCGGAGCGCGGCATTGCGCCGCTGCGGTTGTCCACCCCGGCCGAAGCGCTGGAGCGGTGCAGCGAATTTTCAGCGGTCTTCTGCGGCAACGACTATCTGGCCGCCGCACTCTGCAGCAATGCCGCCTCCGCCGGAATCCGCATCCCGGAACGTTTCTCCGTGATCGGCTACGACGGACTCGACTGGCTGAAGCTCCTCTCGCCGCGCCCGGGGACCGTCGTTCAGCACAAGGGCGAACTCGGCGAAGCGATTGCGGCCCAGCTCCTGCGGGCGTTTGATTGCGGCAGTTGCGAATCCGTTCGTTTCGTTCCGCAGCTTGAAATCGGCGATACGGTCGGCCCTGCCTGATCGGTCTCGCCGATAGGCCGTGCGGGCCGGCGGGGCGTTTCACCCCCCCGGTTCCTCCCGCGCCGCATCAGGAACTTATCCCGAATCATGAAATCGTTCTTCCCGCGTTAAACTCACGCTCGTCCTTCCGGTCAGGCCAGAAACTCCAGCCCGACCACGTGAGCATCCATGCGCTCTCCGGGGCGGAAGCTGCATTTGTAGTTGATGCTGAGGGTCGTTCCGGCCCCCTGGCGCACGACTTTGAACACCGCGCGATGTTTTCCCGCCGGGAGCTCGACGATATCCAGGTTCAGATTTTCCGGTGTGCGGAAGGTTTCGAATTCCGCACGGGCCAGCTCCCGGCCGTCGAGCCAGAAGACCAGCGGGCAGCTCCGGCCGATAGAGATCGGCATTTTCATCGGCTCCTTCGTTATGAATTCCGAAACCAGGTAGAAGACGGCCGGCCCCTGAAAGCCGAACGCCTCGTCCACCGGGATCAGGTCGTCAAACGCATTGATCCTGCCGTGCGGCGCCGGTTCGAAGGTCCCGGCCGCGAGTCCGGCTTCGTCCGGTCCCTGAAGATCGAGCCCGGCCCGCATGTTCAGATGGTAGTTGCGAATCGCCGTGGAGCGGTTCCGGAAGCAGCCGGCCGGAATGTGCTGCTGATACGGTTCTTCGCCGAGCCTGACCTGCGGAACGGTCGCGAAATTGCCCCAGTAAGGCCCGTAGATCCGCCACGGGGTCGCCGCCGCGAATCCGAACTCATAAACCGCGCCGCAGAATTCAGCTTTGATCGGATCGCCGTCGAGAATCCGTTCCGGGTTGAGATGGCGGACCCGGACCGGCACTCCGGCATTGCCGCCGGCGGGAATTTCGACCGTTCCGTCATATTCCAGCGCGAAATTTCCGCTGCCCGTCAGGCGAAGTTCACCCCGGCGGGTCTGGCCGGAGAGGTTGCAGATGCGGAGCACACATCTCGCTTCTCCTCCGGCGGCGATCGCCGGGAGCCCCTCGTATTCGACTTCGAAACGGAAATCACGTTTGCGGACCGGAAGCCGGAAAGCTTCCACTTCGGCCGGAACCCCGGTCAGCCGCAGCCGCCGGTTCCAGAACCGGCCGGCTTCGGGCCCCAGCCTCGCGATGTCGGCGGCCAGGTCACGGATTCGGTCGGAGCGGCGGTGCACGTCGAAATTAGTGACGTAACCTGTGTCGATCACGCCGTAGTTCCGCTGGAGTGCTTCCGCCCCCATCACGGTGCCGAGGATCGCACCGGCAATGCCGCAGGTGCAATCGGTGTCGAAGCCGCTGTTGAGCGCGATCAGCGTCGCCTGCTCGAGATCGCCGCCGCTTTTGAGCAGAGCCATCAGCGTAATGCCGATGTTCTCGAACATATTCGTACAATCCGGATGGCCGTAGTGGCGGAGAATCCGCTCGTGGACGGCACGCCAGTCGGCCTCTTCCCGGCAGAAGCGCCGGGTGTCGCGGACCAGCCGCGCCAGTTTCGACTGCTCCGGAATGACCCGCAGCCCCGCATCGATCAGCCGGTCGATGTCGCTCTCCGCAAAAGCCTCGGCTTCCATCGCCGCGATGAAGGCTTCGGAATAGACCGATTCCGCCGAGTGGTCGATCTGTCCGTCCCGGCGGCAGATGCGCCCGGCCAGCTCCGGATCTCCGGCAGCGAGACACGCCCAGATTTCCGCCCGGATGCAGCAGCCCATGCCTTCATGATAGAAGTGGTTGTTGTAGGTTCCCGAGGCCGGCGGATGGATGCCGCGGCGGAAGTTGCGCTTGAAGTAAGCATATTCGCCGGGATTGTAGGGGACTTCGGCGAGGAACGCCTGCGCCAGATCGTCCGCGTCGAAGTCGAGCCCGATCGTTTCGAGCACATTGAGCCAGAGAATCTGCAGTTCGAGATCGTCGTTCGGCTCCGTGATCAGCCAGAATGCGGGATCGAACGCATAATCGAAAAGCTGCTTGCAGCCCTCCAGCGGGGCGCCGATCGACCCGCAGATGCACTTGCCGAGCCAGCAGCCGTAAACTTTATCGAAATAGGTGGCATAATCCATTTGCCGGACGGTTTTTTCCGCCGTATTGTCAGTGTTCATTGTTGATCCTTTCGCCTGTTTTCCGGTTTCTGTCATATCATACACCCGTTTCCGGAAAATAATTGTACGGGATCACCGATAATTTGTACGATTCGACGATATCGGCCGCTTTCCCCGCCGCCGGGAAGGCTGAAATTGTTCGATCGAGTGCAGAAACGATTGCTGAGGCGATTTCAATTATCCGAAATAAACAGCAGGAAGAACGTTCGCGGAGGCAGCCGGAAATCGATCGGGTTGAAGCGGCGATTCGGCAATGTGAAAAAGAAAAGTCTGCTTTGCTGGATACCCTGATCGCATCCGGGAACAGCCTCAATGCTGAATTCCTGAGTGTGCTGAATGAAAAAACGGAACGTGTTTCTGTCGAGATGGAACACTTGTCGGCGAAGCGCGATATTCTGAATCAAGAACTGCCGCCGGAAGAAGATTTTTAATAGTCGAGCGATTGAGATTCTTCGTCAGCTGCGTTACGTTTCAGACAATCTGGTAACAGCAAACGATCCGTTTGCGCTTCGACAGGTCTTGCTTGCTGAAATTGAAAGAATTCAGCTGACCCGCGACGGTGATTTCCAAATATACGGCAGTTCGCCTGATTGTAAAGGATGGTACCCGGGACGGTAAGAAAATTCGCCTGAAAAACGGGCGTAAAAGCTACCTCTCCCGCCCGAAACAACGCCTCCGGCATCGCCCGTAGCCAATCTCAAACGATACCAATGAATATATTTCAATGGTACTTGATGGTACTTTGCCCGGATGAAAATATTGAATGTGTTGTGAATTTCAGGAAGCAACAGGTGGATATCAAGTTTCTGTGCAATGAAACTTTGTTCCATATAATTCCAAATGATTTCCAATGGTACTCGGTGGTACTTCCAGATACCTCTTCTGGCGTGGATGTGGTACCTCGGTAGAGAACGGGCATATTTCGTAAAATTCTTCAGGGAGCCTGAAACTATTTGCGATCCTAATGTTCCAGTCCAATGTTTAAGCAAGGCTTTTCGTTGCTTACTGCATACGCTTTCATGAAGTCACGTTTGACGGGATGTTCCTCTCGCACAAAATCAAAGACTACGTATTCCTTAACTTTATTCGGATCAAAATTCTTGATAAGTTCTTTTTGATTAGAGGCTTCTTCAGGTGTTGTCTCATCTATCAATGCACCAATTTTCCTTGCTATAGAATTGGAGTTTTCCTGTTTTGAAAACATCCCAGTTATTCGCTTTCTTACATCTCGAGCTTTTCCTATATATAGGGCATCATTCAGACAACTCGTTACACTTAATAGGCTGGTTATACTTGCTCTAAAACCATATGCCACGTAAACGGTTCCCGTTCTTGGACAAAAATCGTATGCCTTTTCAATATTCCAGCGAATACGGAAAATCCCTCCTATCGCCATTTCCTCCCTGGACTTCTTATTTCGCATCTTGGGGAGTTCATATAAGAACTCTTTAAACTCTTCATATTTGAGACCTGTAACAGCTTCAATCCCGTCTCTCTGACTAGCTCCAAATTCAGCCCAAGTCCATGATGCAAAATTCTCTCGACAAAGGTCAACTTCTCCTAATTCTGGTCGTTCTACCAACTGTACTTTTGCCATGATATACTTCCTTTCTGATAATTCTCTTTGAAGATAAGTATACCATGAATTTTTGTTTTTCCAACCACGAAGAGCAAAAAAGTGCTGACATTCGCTGGAGTAAGTAGTCCCGTCTGTGGTACAGAATTTAAATACTCAAAAAGCCTCTCGAAAACTCTCCACATCTCCGAAAGGCTTTTCTCTGAATCTTGGGCTACAAATAGATAACCTAATGAGTTTTTATCAGTCTATTATTCCGTTCCTCTCATAACAAGCTGTAGTGTTGTCGCGCCATCAGGAGGAGAAGGTACGTGATCAAGTTGTTTTAGCATTTGTGAAATGGAATTATCCATTGCAGAAACACCACTTGACTGTAAAATCTTACTTCTAAATAAGCCCGTAAAATACTTCGAAATATCGTGGTAAGATTTTCTTTCGGGAAGTATTGATCGGATATATTGTTCTGCTCTGCTATTTTATCTAAATCGTCAAGAGAATCAATTAATTCATTGCCTCGAAAGATGCAAAATAAATAAAACAATTAAAACACCATGATTTTTCATGTACTTTCCCATTTATCGTAACATGTTAGAGGTTTAATTTTTGCTCAAATAAAATAGCGAAAAGTCGAAAAGTTCAAATATGATTACAGTTTTTAAAATTATCTCACTATTACCAGACCTTCTTGTGTCAAATCAAAAGTTTGAGCCTCTCTATTGTTTCGCTGTGCATGTATAATTGCACTTTGGAGAGCTGTGAGATACAAATCATTCTTCCTCTCGGTAAGAGGGAAAATTGCAAAATAAGTATATTTAGTTCGGTAACATAAATGTATATGCATTTGACTACAATTACTAATGTCTATTGTTGTAATTTGAATGTCAGGAAAATTTTGTACTGTTTGCATGATTACATCCATTGCTGGCTTACATGACATGATCTCGTTTTTATCGGAAAGCTTGGTCGTATCTACTCCAATAATAACTGGTACTCTTGGCAAGCAAGGTTCAATATTTTCTGCTCCCTCCTGAAAAAGGACACAGTCTTCATCTATAACTAACGATGGAACAGTGCCTTCAATTCTTGCACGCGGAATATGTTTTTTGGGGCCGTCTTGCATT
>ENA-UERG01000059-UERG01000059.1-human-gut-metagenome-genome-assembly--contig:-NODE-59-length-90618-cov-11.019461_pt1 | contig 90618 bp, 70 predicted proteins | sample MGYA00242954_ERZ507954 | MGnify/ENA primary metagenome ERZ507954 (study PRJEB26167, sample SAMN06115478) | human gut metagenome | host: Homo sapiens | place: China:Sichuan | collected 2015-01-21...
TCGCCATATCCGTCAATTTTCCTTACCTGATCAAATCCATCATCAATCAAAACGTTTTGAAGCAAAATTCAAAAAAAAGAATCAAATCGTTTTGACTGAATCTGCTATTATTATGAACGATCTGATCCCAAATGTCAAGAGCCGAAGCGAAAAAAATGCCGATTTCTTTCGAAACGGCAGTTAAACAAGCATAATGCCTCGTGTTTTTTCCGGGATGAGCATCGCAAAAGAGCGCCGCGCCATGCATCCTGACGACGGCGCTCCGGTCAGCATCCATCAGCTCAAATGTGCCGTACTGTCACGGTCACTCGGCCGGAGTGAAACGCAGCAGTTGCGGTTTCAGCGGGGCAAGCTCGAATTCGGGCTGGAAGTCCGCTTCCCGGATCAGATCGAACCATTTCCCGGCGCCTTCCAGCTGAATCCGGCGCGGTTCGAAATTGTAGTTGACCAGATTGACCAGCCACGCTCCTTTTCCGTCCGGAACCATCCGGAAGAAGATGCCGCTGTTGCCGTCCTCGTGCGCCACCTTCACAGCGGCCGGTAGCGGTGCGACGCCGCTGCGGTGAATCTGCGCCGTTAACGCCGCGGCATTTTCAGGCGCCGCCGGCTCCGTCGGGAAATCCGGCGCGGCCGGCCGGCCGAACTCATCCTGCGCCAGGCTGCCCGGTGTAAGCGCGATCCGGCCGCCGTTCTCCGTGAACTTCTTCATCCCCAGCCGCGCGGCGCGGGAGACGTTTTTCGCTCCGGCCACATAGAGCAGCCTGCTGTTTCCGAATTCGCCGCGGGCGAGCTGCCGTTCCGTGAGAAAGCGCGGCCGGTAGCCGGTGAAGCAGAGCGCGGTGTAGAGTGCGTCGGTTTCAGCACGATAGGAGCCAGAATTGAGGATGGTGGCCGTCGGCGAGTAGAGAAGCGCCACCTCCGGCCGATCATCCGTGAACTTCCGGATTTCCGGTGCAAGACGGAGGCCGTCGAGTCCGGAAAGGCAGTGCGCGGCGATGTTGCCGGGGCGCAGGAAGATGTTTCCGATGAAGGAGTGCGACGGATTCTGCTTCGCAAAATCGTACTGATAATCGGCCCAGACCCAGGTCGCCAGCGTACTCGCGCCGGTGATGAACTGCTGGAAGTTCGCCGTATAGATGTGGTCGTTCGACACCGGGCGCGTCTCGCCGTCCGGAATGATGTGGTTCTCGGTGTTGGCAATCGACATCGGTTTGGCGGACATCTGGATCTCGTGCGTCATCGCGGTCACATCCCAGTCCGCAATCCAGCGGCCGCGCCGGTAAAAGTAGTTGTCGTTGCCGTTGTATTCGCTGAAGTCGCCCATCAGCTCGGGATCGACGCCGGAGGCGTATTCGAACGGGGAGCTGAACACCATGATCTTGGTGTGGACCGGCATTCCGGGAACCGCTTTCTTTACCTCTTCCGCCAGCAGCCGGTGCCAGTCGGCAAAGGCCTCGCGGGCAAAGGTGTAGAATTCATACTTCGCCGCCGGATCGTTCCCGGTTACCGCATCGAGCATCGCATCGCAGTCGGCGAACCCGGTTCCGGCGATCTTGTTGAATTCGGCAATGGAGCCGTATTTCTTCTCCATATACTTTTTGAACTCCTGCCGGGAGAACGGATTGTCCGGGCGGCAGGCGGTATAGACCGGCTCGTTGGTAAGGCAGATGCTGTGAATCGCACCGAAATACGGGCTCTCTTTCAGCTTCCCGAACAGCGCGGCGATATACTCCCGGACCATCTCCCGCGCCTTGGGCTGATTGACCTCGTATTTGAGGAAACCGGAGGGCGCCGCCAGCTCCGGATACTTCTTCAGCAGCCAGTCGGGATGATAATGAGGTGAGATGAGCAGCGCGATCGTATTGTTGTTCTTCCATGCTTTTTCCAGCATCGGAAGAATACGCGAATTCACAATGGAATAGTCCGGCTCGAATTCACGATTCTTTCCTTCGCGCGGGAACAACCGGCTCGGCCCCAGCTCGATCTGCACCACATTGACTCCCATGCCGGGGAACACAGTCATGTCACGGTCGATGTCGCCGAAGTGCCCGAAGCCGGTGAAGATCACCGGGCGGCGCTCCCGGCGGCCGTCTTCGCAAACCGCGTCGGCCACAGGCCACCCGTTTTCGAGCGTGATCGTTCCGGACTGATACTTCCACGCCGCCGGAAGCCTGCCGTCGCCGCGGAGCGTATTCAGATTCTCTTCGAGAAGGTCCAGCATATCTGCGGTTTCACGGGCGGTCATCGCGGCCTGTTCCGCGTAAAACAGTTTTTCACCGTCGCCGGAGGCGTTCTTCAACCGCTTCCGCAGCAACGGCAGATGACGGTCGAGCACTGCGATCGGCACGGAAACGCAAACGGCGTACGGGCGGTCGCCGTAAACCGATGCGAACTCTTTCTTCAACCGTTCCAGCCGGGCGCAAAGTTCCGTCAGCAATTCATTCTGCTGTTCATAGAGATCGGCTTTGACGGCCTGCGCAGTGCCGACGCTCTTGCCGTTGAGTTTGAAGTCAACCGTGTAGTTGCCTTTGGCGAGCCCGTCCAGCGTCAGCGAAAACGGGGCAAGGACGAGTTCGCCCGGTTTCACGCCCCGGATGTCGGCAATGCTGCGCAGAAATTTCTTCCCGGCGGCGTCGGAGAGTTCGGCGGTCAGCACCGCATTCTCCGGAGCCCGCGAAAGCAGCAGCCGGCCTTCCAGAATCTGCGCCGAAGGGGTGGACGGCAGCTTTGCCAGAACGCCCGGACTGCCGGTATCCAGCAGCGCCTGGATATACTGTGTGGCGTATTTTTTGTCGTGCAGCCCCGGCGTCAGGAAATAGGCGGTACGGTGTGTGGCGGAATCCGAGTCGTTGATGACGATGGTAAAGCCGAATTTTCCGCTTTTCTTCACGTCGCCGAGGAGTTCCCAGCGGAGCCGGGCTGCGAGGAAATAGCCCTGCTCCGTGCGAAAAACACGGGTTTCCGCCAATTCGGCGGGAAGCGGCTTTCCGGCCTGCGCTCCCCCGTCCCAGCACCAGCTCTGAACGGCGCCGTCCCTGCCGACCGAGAAGCCCGCTTCGAAATCGGTGTCGGACGACATGGCGGCGAAAGCTGCGGCGCGGTCGATGCGGATCTGGATGCTGTCGCGCTGCCACATGTCGCTCCCTGCTCCCGGCAGCGAGACATCGTCATTCACCCGGGCCAGCAGAATCAGGCCGGCGTCATCGTAACCGAGCGCCACGTCGGCGGAAAAGTTTTTCGCGTCCGGCATCTTTCCGTCGGCGGCGTTCTCCGAGGAAAGCGGCAGCCGGAAAACAGGCAGCCCTGCCGGAACCGTCTTGAGTTCGTCGAATTTACCGGGCAGCCGGTCCACGGCGTAAACCCGGTTTTTCTGCCAGAGCGCGGAGCCCAGATTCGGCGCGGTTTTCGGCACGACGGAGATATCGTCGATCCACACGCCAGGTGCAACGTCTTCGGAGATGATGACGACCGGAGTGCTCCCATCCTTGCCGACCTCATCCTTCGCAAGCCGGAACGGCATCTCGTAGGTGCGCCACTTGTCGGTCAGCGGCTGGAGTCCGAGGCGGTGGGCCCATTTGCTGCCGACCGCCAGCGTGATTCCCTGCCCCTCCCCGCGGGCATGCACCTTCAGCACGTAATCGATCTCCGGCTGGAGCCGGACGATCTGGGTCAGAACGCCGTAGACATTCGCATTCTTCGGCGTGGTATTGACGAATTTGAATGACGTTTTCCCGGTCAGGGCCGATGCCGCGTCAACGGCGCCCGTCACGTCGGCGCCGCCGGAAATCCGGTAAGACCACCCCGGCGGAAGCTGCCCGGGAATGCCGTCGAAGGAACCGTTGAGCAGCAGATTGTCTCCCATCGGCACGAGCCTGACGTCGTCGATATCGAATTCGGCGGGTCCCTCGGTGATCAGCCTGACGCCGCAGAGGTTCTCCCCCTCCATTCTGTCCGCCGGAACCCGGAGGACGAACTGATGCTGCGTCCAGCCGCCGCCGGAGGCTCCGGCGACCGGCCGGCGGATCAGCCACTTGCTGCCGAAGGCCCAGTTCGCATTCGTCTCCTTTGGCCCGCGGATTTTGTAGCTGAAAAGGTAATCCGTATCCGGCCTGAGGCTGACCGTCTGGCTGAGGAGCCCGAACCGGTTGGGTTTCTTCCCGGTCTGCCGGTTCACGATCCGCAGGCACTTTTCACCTTCGGCGCCCGGCGTAGTGGAAAACGCGGTGACCGGAACGTCACCGCTGCGCGAAAAGTTCCATTCGAGCGGCACACTGTCGCCGCCCGCCCGTTCGAACGAACCGTTGCGCACCAGATTGGAGTCGGCCGAAGCGGTCAGGGCCGCGGCTGCGGCGCAGCCGGCCAGCAGAATTCTCTTTCGTTGTCTCATGCTTGTTCTCTTTCCTTCTCAATAGGGTGTTGCTGTTTCAATTCATGTCGTCGATCAGTTTAAGCCGCGCGTCCAGCGTGGTTCCCTTGCGGTAGCTGTTGAGCGAAACCCAGCCGCAGGAGCCGTCGGCGCGGGAAACCGAGATGCCGTTGTTGTGTTCCGGCATCGGCTTGCTGACCTCAACTCCGTTGCGAAGCAGCATATCTCCGCTGATACAGTAGGTGATGACCTCGTTCTTCAGGCGTGCGAACGATTTGTTGAAGCTGTCGGCCTGGCAGTAAACGTTCGACGAATCCCGGGTGTAAAGATAATCCGCGAAATTCGTCTCATTCGTCCAGCCGCCGTTCGGTTTTGCCGGACAGCGGAGAATATTCGGACGGCGAAGCGAATTTGCCGCGCCGTTGTCGCGCACCCGCTTGGCATAGTCGGGCGCGCCGCCGAAGTATCCCCCGGCAGCCACGATGCCGAGCCCGACATTCGTCGCCTCCGAAAGCGAGCGGATTTCCCCGCCGGAACCGACCACGCTGACGAAATGCGGCGGCAGCAGATCGCGGTAGTCGCTGCAGTACATATTGATTCCGGTGATGATCTGTTTCTGGTTCCCGATACAGCTGGCCAGATAGGCCCGTGCCTGGGCCTTGCCGAGCGCCGGCAGCAGCATCGAGGCAAGAATGGCGATGATGGCGATAACGACCAGCAGTTCAATCAAGGTGAAATGCTTTCTCATGATGCGAACTCCTTGAATTTTATTTTTTACTTACTTGGCGAGCTGATGCACGGCGTAATTGGAGTCGTACCAGGTCCGGAGATTGTAGGGCATCGAATTGAGCTCCTCGCCGGTATGCAGCGCGGCGTGCCCGTCGCCGAACGCGACGGAGATGCGGGAGTTGTGGGCCGCTGCTACCGCGGCATTGTCCATCAAACTCCCGTAGCCGAAGCGGGGATACCCCTTCTGCGTGGTGGAACGATAGGTGTCGGCGAAAACCAGGACGTCGCTCGGATTGGTCATCCGCGCCGGAAACAGCGTATAGTATTCGGGAGGTCCCGGATATTTCCGCTGAATGTAGTTGCCGAGCCTGTTCAGCCGGTCGCCGGTCCACTCCCCGCTGTGCTCCATGCCGAACGTGCTGGACCAGTTGTTGAAAGGCGTCATATTCGGAATGGTCGTGCACTGCAGAGATGCCTTCGGGATATAGCCGCCGCCCTGCACGTTGTAAGTTCCGTTCGCGGAAGGCGAATTGGTGAGGATCGCAACCCAGAGTCCGGCGGCGGTGTCGTTGTTCGCATTCTGCATGTAGCCGATATAGAATCCGTCGAAATCGCCGGCATACTGCGCCTGAGCCAGTATCGCCTGTTTTTTATTGTTGACGCACTGGGTTCCGCGAGCGCTGTCCCGCGCTTTATTGAGTGCGGGGAGCAGCATGGCCGCCAGAATGGCGATGATCGCAATCACCACCAGCAGCTCGATCAGGGTAAATGGATTCTTTTTCATCTCTTTTTTCCTCCGTTTGCGCATAATCGTCAGTATGTGAAATGACGATCGGGAAACGCAGAGAACGCCCTCAACGGGTACGGAGGAAAAGAGATAACGATGTTCGACAGTCAAATAATGGAAAGAGCAGATCGGACGGCCGCGGCGGACGCCGGCGGCGGCAGAAAATATCAGGCGGCAATGCAGTGCATTGCAGATAAACGGTTTGAAGGTTCGACGGGAATCCCGTGCAACTTCACATACTGACGATTATGCGTCTCTTGCGTCCGATCGGCGACGGAGTCGCGGATCACGAGCGGCATCTCGGGCGTCATCCGGCCCGGGGTCAGCGGTCTCCGGTTCAGTTTCGTCACCAGCAGCTCGACCGTGTGCCTGACGATCTCCTCCACCGGAAAGCGGACCGTGGTCAGCGGCGGAATGATCGTCGCCGCCTGCGGCACATCGTCGAAGCCGACCACGGAGAGTTCGTCCGGAATCTTCACGCCGTTCCGGTAAGCCCAGCGGTAGACGCCGAACGCCATCTGGTCGTTCCCTGTGAAGATGGCGGTGACTCCGCCGTCCTTCATAATCCGCTCCGCGCCGGAAATGCCGCTTTCAATGGAGTCCTCTCCCTCGAAAACCCAGCCCGGCCCGAACTCCGCGCCGCGTTCGCCGAAAAACGTCTTCATGACGCCGACCGTCGTATCCGCCCGGTCGTACATCCGGACCGGAGAAGTGATGTAGCCGATCCGCCGGTGCCCCCTGTCCCACAAAAACGAGAGAATATCCCGCGTCAGTTTGTCATAGTCGAGCCAGACCGGAACCGGCTGCTCGCGGATGTTCGTCACCACAGGAACGCTGCCGCAGAGCTGTTGCGCTTCTTCCGGGCGGATCTGGGGCAGCAGATTGATCACGCCGTCCACAAGCCCCGTCGAAAAGCGGCGCAGCATCTCCTCCCCCTTGCGGTGGTTCAGCCCGGTCAGGCCGACCACCGGCCGGTAGGAATACTTCTCCAGCTCCGCCGCCAGACCGTCGATGAAAACCGCCGCGCCGGGATTCCGGCACTCGTTCGCCACCACGCCGATGAGACCCGTCGAGCTCCTCTTCAGCGCCTGGGCGAAAAACGACGGACGGTAATCCAGCTCGCGGATCTTCTCGAAGATCCGCTCTTTCACGGGGGTGCTGATCTCCCGCTTCCCGCTGATCGCATGCGAGACCGTGCTCGGAGAGACTCCGACCGCCCTCGCCACATCGACAATGGTTGCCGCCCGTTTCGCCATATCCGTCAATTTTCCTTACCTGATCAAATCCATCATCAATCAAAACGTTTTGAAGCAAAATTCAAAAAAAGAATCAAATCGTTTTGATTGAATCTGCTATTATTATGAACGATCTGATCCCAAATGTCAAGAGCCGAAGCGAAAAAAAATGCCGATTTCTTTCGAAACCGGCTGTTTTTCACTTCGGGAGAGAGGTAATTACAAGCTGAAATGCTCGCGGTACCGGTCGAACAGGTGCCCGGCCGCGCGGTAGCAGGAATTCGGGCTCATGAAGTGGGAAAATTCAAAGGTGATCGCCTTCTCGATCCCGGCCGCTCTGGCCGCTTCGAGTTTCAGCAGCATCTTCTCCCACTTGATCGGCAGGAAGCGGATCGGCATGTCGCGATCGAACGTCTCGCAGTTGGTCCAGCTGGTCATGCCGTAGCGGTCGGTCAGCTTCTTGTTGATCCGCAGGTAGTCGGCGAGCTCATGATAATCGCAGTGGCCGTCCTGGAAGGCGACGATATCAACCGCGCCCTGAATCCCTTTCAGGATCGCGTTCCACTCCTGCTCGTGCTGCGTCACGCCGATCGAATCATCCTTGACGCCGACGTCCCCGATCGCCTTGATTCCGTCGATATACGGCGAAATCATGGTCGGCAGATTGCCGGAGAGCTGCTTGACATGGCGCCCCATCCCGGCGTACAGCTCGATGATTCCGGCGGACGCGCGGCTGACCTCAAAGTTCAAATACCAGCCGCCGAACGCTTTGCGGTTCCCGTAGAGGCTCCAGACTTCATCCGCGACCGCGCGGCTGATCTCCATTTCGCGCTCGCATTCGCGGTTATGCCAGTACTTTCCGGAATCGTACAGCCCGAAGTAGAAGGTCATGCCGTATTTTTCGGCAAGCTCGAGAAACAGATCGACAAGGTCAACCGGGGGCCGGTAGCAGCCTTCATGCTCCATCAGGAATTTCGACGGATAGGTGATGAAGCGGCGATGACCGCAGCGGATCAGAATCACGGTGTCGATGCCGATCGATTTCATCGCCGCAAAGTCGCGGTCCCACTCCTCTCTTCCCCAGTTCTGGTGCGGAATGTCGTGGCTGATTTCGTCAAGAAAGGTTCCGGTGATCTTCATTTTCTTCCTCTGGTTGTCGATTTTTTTTTCATTGCCGGTCCGCCGAAACGGCGGTGGTGGAACGGATGATAAGCGGCGCCTCCAGAATGACCGGCCCGGCGTCGCGCCCCTCCAGCAGATTGATCAGCATGGAGCCGGCGAGTTCGCCGATCCGCTCCTTCGGCTGGGCGAGCGTGGTCAGCGGGTAGATCAGCTGCTGTCCGGCAACGTCGAGATTGTCGAAGCCGATGACGGCAAACTCGCGCGGAACCCGTCGGCCAAGCTCCAGCCCGGCCTTCAGCGCCCCCAGGGCGGCCAGGTCGCTGGCCGCAAAGAGCGCAGTCAGTTCCGGATGGGCGGCGAACAGCTTCCGGGCGGCGGCATAACCGGCGTCGATACCGATCGCGCACTCTTCGCACGGAATTTCCCGGCCGAGCCCGGCGACAAATCCCCGGCGGCGGGCGGCAATCTCCTCCCCTCCCCGGTCGTGCGTCAACATGCCGGCCCGACTATGCCCGACCGCCAGCAGATGCCGCGCGGCGCACCGCCCGGCTTCTTCATTGTCGACCATAACCGCCGCGCGCCCGAGCTCCGGCAGCCGGTTCATGACCTGCACGATCGGAACGCCGAGCGAACACAGCTCATCCGTCACTTCCCGGATCGCGCCGGAGGGATAAACCGCCACGCCGTCGACGCCGCGTTCAGCGAAACGGAGAATCTGGCTCCGCAGTTCCTCGCGCCCTCCGGAGGGATTCCCGAGCAGCAGCATGAAACCATGTTCGTGCGCCTTCTTCTCGATTCCGGTCATGATGTCGCCGAAAAAGCTGCTGTTCGAGTACGGCAGCAGCACGCCGATCAGGCAGCTGCGCCGGGTCACCAGCGAACGCGCCGCGAAGTTCGGCCGGTAGCCCATTTCGCGCGCCGCCTGCAAAATCCGTTCGCGCGTCTTCTGCGACAGCCGCCCGGTGCCGTTGACCGCCAGCGACACCGACTTCAGGGAGACTCCGAGCCGGTCGGCAATCTCCTGCATGGTGACATTCGGTTTCGGCATTCTTTTTTTCCTTATCTGGTACAGCGCTGCATCATCTCGTTTTATATTATACCCGATCCGACGGGAAAAAGCAAGAGCCCCGCGAAAAAAATCGCTTTTTTCGCGGGGCAGAAGGCTGTGTCGAGCCGTATCAGCGCAGGCGCCGGAGCACAGGAGCGTCGAGCTGCACGATGGCCGCGTCGTCGCGATTCGGGCTGCTTGTGCTGAAGGAGAGGAACGCATACGGTTTCTCCGGGTCGTCGCCGGTCTTGTAGACGACCTTGTCGTTCACCATGAAAATCAGGAGTCCGTTCCGCTTCGCGATCTTCAGCTCGGCAGGAAGGGTGAGCTTGTGATGCCCGGTTTTGATCTTCCACTCCGGTTCGTTCGCGGAGATCATGACCTCATCGCCGCTGCCGAAGTTGAAATTGACCGATTTCCGCTCTCCGTTCCCGATCGAGACGAGAAGCGCATACCACGCTTTTTTCGGCTCGGCCCGGTCGAAGCGGCGGAGCCGGACCGTCAGCATCGTGTTGTCGGCCAGTACCACTCCCCCGGCCGGAACGGTGACCGTATTGGCGCCGGGTCCGAGCAGCAGCGTGTCGTCTCCGATCAGAACCGGGTTCTTCAGCCGCTCTTCCGAAAAGGCGGGAACTCCTGTTGCCGCGCGCCGCTCGAGATTTCCGGGGAAATTCCAGCTCCCGGTGACGGCGCCGGCCTCCTCCGCCTCGGGAGCTCCGGGCGGCAGGAGCGGACGAAAACGCTCGCTCTTCCTGAATTCCGGTTCCTGCGGGTCGCCGGGGGCGAATGCCGCACCGAACACGGTCAAAGCATCGAGCATCCCCGTAAAATTGCCGGAACGCTTGTCGCCTTTTCCGAGATACCAGGTGCAGTTGCCGTAGGAGCGCTGCGGTGAAACCTTCTCTTCCCCCACGCATTTCCCGTCGAAATAGATCCGGAGGGCCGCATTGTCGCAGACGACCCGGACCCGGCTCCACCTGCCGTCCGGCAGCGGAACGCGGCTGACCGCCTTTTCCGTCTTGAACTCCTCGCTGCCGTCGCGCACCGCCTCGATGCGGCCGTCCGGCAGCAGATAGATATTGACCGCGTCGCTCCAGCCGGAACGGGTGATGACCCCCTGCGCCTCTTCCCGTTTTCCCTCCGGGCGGATTAGGAACTCGACGGTCGAAGCTCCGACCGGGTAGGTGCGCAGCCGCATCTTCACGCTCTCCTTGCCGGAAAAACGGAGCGCGCGTCCCTCCGCACCGGCGCCGTCCGCAAACATCGACTCCGGAATCACGACCGGCATATCGCCGTATGCGTCGCGGCCGTCGTTCTCGAAATCCCAGTGACCGCCGCGGATCGACAGCGGAGAAACCGCCGCCTCGCGGAGTTTCGGCGTGCGGAACGGAACGGTTTTCGCCAGATACTCGCCGCGCCCCTTCCAGCCCGTCGCCCCGGAAGGAGTCTCGAGATTCGTCGCCGTCTCGACCAGTTTCGCCGGAACCGGCGCGACATCTCCGGCGAACGGATAAAGCGGAGCCGACCAGCCGCTCCGGCCATCGACGGTTTCGAAATGGAGCAAATAGCAGTCCCGCCGCCGCGGGTCACGGTCGAACAGGAAGAAGTCGAACGCTCCTTCTTTGCGGTTCAGCATGGCGCGATTCTGCATCGTGCCATCCGCCGGAGAGAGCGAAATGACGGCGCCGCCGTATTCGACCCGCTCCCGCTGCGCAAGCTCCCCGGCGGAGAGTGTCAGCGGCTCGCCGCCGGCGACCGAAAAGCGAAGTTTCAGGCCGGGTTCCCCGGCGACCGTCAGCGCCACCGGAGTCCACGACTGGTTGGCGGAAGAGGCCAGCCCGGCCGCGTTCCAGCGGAAATGTTTCGAAGGATTCTCCCCGAATTTCCGCACCGCCGCGACGATCTCGCCCCCTTCGGGCGCGACCGTAAAATCCGGACGGCTCGAGACGCAGAGATTCAGCAGCACCTTTCCCTCCGTCTCCGGCAGGATCACCGCGATCGGACGGTCGTTGCGCCAGAGGGAAACGCGCTTCAGCTCCGCCGGGGAGTCGTAACGGCCGGAGACCCGGAGACGCCCGTCTTCCCGCCGGAGCCGCAGTTCGCTCTCCGGCATGACGATCCGGCTCGCCGCCGTCTTGACCGTCACGGCGTTCTGATGCCAGCCGGAGACCAGAAACACCTGCGGCAGACGGACCGTGCGCCCGGCAACGGTGAACTCCGGCGTAACGAACGGATTCGCTGCGAATCCGGCCGACGGCACCAGCCACTCCGTCCGGTCGAAATCGGCGCCGTCCAGGCGTTTTTCGGGCAGAACGGCGACCGTCTTTCCGGCCGCGTCGAGCAGGCGGCCGGAAACCGCCACGCCGCCTTTTTCAAGTGTCGGCAGCGTCATCGCTTCGAAGCGCAGCAGCGTGCCGGGCAGTTCCTCGCGGTGACAGGCGAAAACCACCTCCGGTTCTCCGGTAACCGTGCTCTCCCCCTTGAAGCGGGCCGTGTAGGCGCGGGTGATCAGCGGGTTCGCGGGAGTGAACACCATCGGCAGCAGGCTCGTTTCGTCGTGATCGTTCCAGGTCGTGTAGTGCAGGAATTTCGCCTTCGGCGTATTCGCCGCCTCGAACGAGTGATGGGCCTGGTCGAAGCCGCAGTGAACCTGATAGAAGTCGTTGCGGCCGTTCAGCCACGCCCCGTAGTAGCCGGGGTAGACCGTGGTCATCAGCTCTTTGCCGCACGCTGCGGCGAGCCGTTCATACAGTTCGACCTTGCTCCGCATGGTCGTGCCGTCGATCTCGCCGGCCCCGAACGAGTAGATCATGTCGGCCTGTTCGACGTAAGGCCGCAGGTCATCGAAGCTGCGGCGCTCGTAGCCGACTCCGATGTTGCCGATGAGGAAGATATCGTGCCCGGCCGCCTTCATGCCGGCGCGGATCGCCGCCAGCTCCTCCGGCGTCCAGCTCAGATAGGTGTAGAAATTCACGACCGGGCGGCCGTTCCACTGCGGATAGTTCGGATGTTTCCCGAACAGGTCGAGCATTCTCGCCAGTTCTTTCACCTGCTGGTCGACGGTCGTTTTGACGTCGAGACAGGCGCCGATCTGGAAATCGGTGCCCTCGGCCGCTTTCAGCATCGTATGCAGCGCATCGACGAACGCGGTCGGGCCGCCGCCCTTATCGGCGACGAGGTCCGGGAAAAAACCGTCGATGCCCTGCGCTCCGGCCAGTGCGAACTCCCGTTTCCAGTCCTCCAGATCGCTGCCGGTCGAATCCTGCAGCGGAAAGTTGTAGTAGTTGATCGCGGTCAGGCTCGTATTGAACGGCGTGTGCCACGGTGTATGGTGCGCCCATGCCATCTTCCGGTTCGAGATTTCCGCACCGTGGGCAGCGGAGGCGACGGCGAGAGACAAAGCTCCCGCACAGAGACAGTTTTGGATTTTCATGGTTTTCCCCTCATATTTGCTCAGTAACTGCCGTCGCGGTTGCCGTACCAGAAGAGCCTGCCTTCCTCGTCGAGCGTTTCGGACGGGAGCTGAGACGGGTAACGCGCGACATGTCCGTCGAGATAGGAGACGTTCATTCTGCCTCCGTGACTGTAACGCCGCCAGTGGATTGCGGCGGACTGCTCCATAGCGACGACCGAACCGTCCGTATTCACGTTCTGGTTCTGTTCCGAAAAGGTGTTGACCCGGCTCGGCTCCCTGACTTTACCGATTTTCAGACCGCTTTTCCGGCTCCAGTCGCCGGGGCTTTTGTAGATGGTCAACCGGATGTTCATTGCATAGTTCGTGTACCAGATCGGATTGGGCGGCTCGAACGAGGCGCATTTCAGCAACTTGTACGGCTTGTCCGCAGGCTGAAGCGCCTCCTGGATGAAGGTCCGGCTCGTCCACTTCGGATTGTTCCACTGCGGATCGTTGCAGCTCCAGGTGCCGGGGCGTTTCGCCTCCGGAAAATAATCCTCGTTCGAACCGGCATAGTAAAGTGCGAACGACTGGACCTGCTTGAGATTGTTCATGCAGCTCGAGGCCTTCCCTGCCTCCCTCGCCTGCTGCAGCGCCGGCAGCAGCATCGCCGCCAGAATGGCGATGATCGCAATCACCACCAGAAGTTCGATCAATGTGAAATTCCGTCTTTTCATCTGCGATACTCCTTTATGTTTCGGCAGGAACCCCAGCCGTTCACGAATCGGTAAATCCGACTGACCGGCGTCAGAGCTCGCCGAACCAGAACGCCTTTCCGGCGGTGCTTCCCTTGTCCGGCAGCGCTCCGGGACACCGTGCAACATGGCCGTCCAGAAAAGCCGCATTCATTTTGCCGGAGTGGCTGTAACGCCGCGTGCTGAGCCAGCTGTCCCCCTCGAACATGATTCGATCGCCGTCGTAATTCACCTTCTGGTTATGCTCGCCAAACGAAAAACACCGGCTCGGAGAGAGAATTTTCGTGATCTTCAACTGGTTGTCCAGCGCGCCCCACCCCATTTTATAATAGGTTGTGATTTTGCAGTTCATGCCGTAATTCGTGTACCAGACACCTTCGTTCGGCACAAAAGAGGCACACTTCAGAAGCTTATACGGTTTATCCGAAGGCTGAAGCGCCTCCTGAATGAAGGTCCGGCTCGTCCACTTCGGATTATTCCACTGCGGATCGTTGCAGCTCCAGTTTCCCGGTGACGACGAAGCAGGAAAATATCCCTCGTAAGAATCGGCGTATTGAAGTGCGAACGACTGAATCTGTTTGAGGTTGTTGATACAGCTCGAGGCTTTGGCCGCCTCCCTCGCCTGCTGCAGCGCCGGCAGCAGCATCGCCGCCAGAATGGCGATGATCGCAATCACTACCAGAAGTTCGATCAATGTGAAATTTCGTCTTTTCATTCGCGGTTCTCCTTATATGTTTGATCCGGGAAATCCCTGCGGTGAGGCCGAAAGAAAACGGAACGGTTCATCCCTTCGCCTGCGGCGGGCAGACCGTCCGACGCTTCGAAAATGCCGGAACGATCAATGTATGCGGACGCAGAACCGTTTTACCGTCCATCAAATCCCGGATCATCTGCACGCCGGCTGCGATGAGTTCGTCGTATTTGCGTTCGATTGCAGTTATGGCGGGGCTGAACTTTTCAACCTCCCAGTCCACCGTCTCATGGCAGATGATGCTGACGTCCTCCGGAACCCGGATTCCGCGCTGCTGCAGGCCCGATATGAAGGCCTTCGTGAAAAGACCCGAAAACACGAGAAGTGCGGTCGGGCGGACCGGAGAACGCATGAGCGCGTCAAGCGTTTTCTCCAGCTCGGCCTGAAAATCGCCGGCCGGCTGGCACTCCGCATGGAAAGTTCCCGGCTTCAGGAGCGAAAGCTCGGCCAGCGCCGAATCGAACCCCTGCCGGAAATCCCGGAACACATTCAGCGAATCCGGACCGTTCACCAGCCCGATCTCCGTATGCCCGAGTGAAGCGAGATAGTAGACCGCCTGGCGGAGCTGGCTGCAGTTATCGAAGCCGACCGAATACCTGCCGGGCTCGCCGATCGTCACAAACGGAAGTCCCAGTTCCCTGTCGATAAACTCCTTGGCGGCATTCGCCGGGGCCCCGGCGATCAGCAGCCCGCCGACCAGTCCGTTGGTCAGCATCTGCGGCAGCTCGGCGGCGTTCCGGTGGGAGTCGAACCATTCGAGCTGGAAATGGATGTTGTTGCGCACGCACTCCTTCATGAACTGCACAGTCATATCCATAAAGCCGGCGTGTTCGCGGATCAGCTCCTCCTTTTCGAAAATCAGCAGCCCGAGGTCGTCGACCCGCTTGCTTTTCAGGAGCCGCGCCGCCGCATTGGTCCGATACCCCATCCGGTGCGCCAATGCGACGATCTCGCGCTTGCGTTTCTCGCTGACCCGGCCGCTCCCCGAAAGCGCCGCCGACACGGTCATCACCGATACGCCTGCCGCTTCCGCGATCTCCTTCATGCCGATCTTCTCTTTACGTGCCGGAGGCATGTGCTTCTCCTTAATTTTTTTGCAGGAACAGTAGCCTTAACGTTACAGCAAATATTATGATCGATTTTTCCGCATTTGTCAACAGGGAAAACGAAAAAAAACGAAATTTCTTTTTTCCCGCCGCCCGGTCAGCAGATCAGCAGGGCGGCAACGATGGCGGCGACCCCGGCAAGGACGAGGACGGCAAGAAGAAGCCGGTCCGCCCAGCGCGGCAGCGGCCGCCCTCCCCCGTTCAGATCGAACACGAACCAGCAGAGCAGCCCGGCCGCGAAAATAATGAAGCTGCGCAGATTCATTCCTCCAATCCTCCGAAAACCAGCAGCACTGTGCGGAAACAGGCAACCGCTTGAACATGTTTCCGTTCCTCCCGCGCCGCGGAACGTCAATGCGGCCGTTGGTAAACTTTGCCGAACACCTTCATGACCTGCTGCAGATCGGCCCAGGCGTCGCGCTTGGCCGACTCCTGGCGGAGCAGATAGGCGGGGTGGAAGGTCGGCATGACCGGAATTCCGTTGAAACCGAGCCATTTGCCGCGCAGCCGCGTGATGCCCTCGCGCTTGCCGAGCAGAAAATTCACGGCGGTGGCCCCCAGAAGGACGATGACCTCCGGCCTGATCAGCTCGATCTGCTTCTTCAGGTAGCCGATGCAGGCGACCGCCTCGTCCGGCGTCGGCACCCGGTTCCCGGGCGGACGGCACTTGACCACGTTCGCGATATAGACCTCCTCACGCTGGAACTGCATGGCGGCAATCATCTTGTTCAGGAGCTGCCCGGCCTTGCCGACGAACGGGCGGCCCTGCATATCCTCATCGTAGCCAGGGCCTTCGCCGATGAACATGAGCTTCGCATGCGGATCCCCTTCGCCGAAAACGACGTTGTGCCGGGTTTCGGCCAGCGGGCAGCGGCGGCAGCCGAGCGCGATCGGGCGCAGCTCGTCGAGCGACCCGACATCGAGCGACACCGGAGCCGGAGCGATCTGGACCTGCCCGCCGCTGCCCGCGTTCGGATGCGGAATCGGGCGCGGCGGAGCGGAAAACGCCGGGCGCGCAGAGTGCGGAGCCGGCGCCGGGCGCGGAATCTCCCGGGAGGGGGCCGCCTGCGGCCGGGACGCCGCCGGCAGAGGACGCGCTCCACCGCTCATGAACGCCCGCAGCACTTCGGGGTCGATGCCCTGCCCCGGATGCTTCTCCCCTTCCTTCCTGATACATGCGACCAGACTGTCAAAAAACTCCTGCGCCATATTTCCGATCCGAACCGTGCTGTTAAATATAATTAAATTTTACCGACATGATAGAATTTTTCAGGCAATGGTGTTATCTTATATGCCTGTGGCCGGAATCCGGCGTGGATTAATATATGTGTATTTTCAGAATTTAAAAGCAGCAATTCGGAAAAGTTTTCATGTTCAGCCTGTTTATGCACCATTTCGCAGCCGTCGCAGAGCCGATGATTCCGGCGGAGGAGCCGGACATCACAAAAATCGACAGCATCGAGGACGGATTCGGCTTCTTCCGGACGCTGGGGCATAATAGCGCGGAATGGTTCCAGCGGGAACAGCAGAACCTGTTCGCAATGGCGATCGGCATCGGCGTCACGCTGGTGACGGTCTTCCTCGTGCGCTGGTTCTTCCGGGCAGTGCTGCTGCGCATCACGCGGAAACTGCCGTCGGAGCTGCCGACGCATATCGTCGAGCAGCTCGGCGCGCCGGTCACGTTCCTGCTGCTGCTCATCGGGCTGTCGACCTGCAATAACATGGTGCATTTCCCCGGCTCGATCGACGAGTGGCTTTCGAAGGGATTCTACGCCTGTTTCATTCTCGCGTTCCTCTGGGGAATATTCCGCATCATCGCGGTGGTGGATATCCACGTCCTGCAGAAACGGCTCAATGAAGACCACAAACTCAACAAGCTGCTCTCGGACCTGATCCGGCGCAGCGTGAAGGCGGCGGTCTGGACGATGGCGGTCATCTTCATCGCGCAGAACCTCTTCAACCTGAACGTCACGGCCCTTATAACCGGCGCGGGCGTGGCGGGGCTCGCCATCGCTTTCGCCGCCCAGAACACCATTGCGAACCTCTTCGGAGCCATGTCGCTCATCTCCGACCGGACCTTCAAAGTGGGAGACCGGATCATCTGCAACGGCTCGGACGGCATGGTCGAGGCGGTCGGCTTCCGCAGCACCCGGCTCCGTTCGCTCGACGGCACCATCTGGAATATCCCGAACCGGATTCTTTCCGACAGCACGGTCGAGAACATCACGGAGCGGAACAGCATCAAATACGCCTTCACGCTCGGGCTGGTCTATTCAACCACGCCCGAACAGATGCGCCGGGCGCTGCGGATTCTGGGCGGCATCCTCGATAACCATCCCGGCTTCGATCCGGCGACAAAGCCGCCGCTCTATTTCTTCACGGACTACAAGGCGTTTTCACTCGACATCAGCGTCACGCTCTGGTTCCAGACGCTCGACTTCGTGCAGTTCCAGAAATGGAAACAGGAAATCAACCTCGCAATCCTCGAACAGTTCAATGCTGCCGGGCTGGAATTCGCCTTCCCGACCAGCACCAATTACATTATCGCACAAAACAACACCGCACAAACAAGTGAAGGAGCAGTGGTAAAATGAAGGTAATCGTCGCTTATTCCGGCGGGCTTGACACCTCCGTGATCGTCAAGTGGGTCAAAGAGAAGTACAATGCCGAGGTCATCGGCTTCTGCGCCGACGTCGGCCAGGAGGAGGAGCTGAACGGCGTCGAGGAAAAAGCGATCCGCACCGGCGCCACGAAGTGCTATGTGGAGGACCTGACCGAAGAGTTCGCCCGCGATTTCATCTTCCCGATGATGCAGGCGAATGCGATTTACGAAGGCAATTACCTGCTCGGCACCTCGATCGCGCGCCCGCTCATCGGCAAGCGCCTGATCGAGATCGCCCGCGCCGAAGGCGCCGACGCGATCTGCCACGGCGCGACCGGCAAAGGCAACGACCAGATCCGCTTCGAACTGACCGCCTATGCGTTCGAGCCGAACATCAAGATCATCGCGCCGTGGCGCGAGTGGGATTTCGCGGGCCGCATGGACCTCGTCGAATACGCGAAGAAAAACGGCATCCCGGTCACCACGACCGCGGCCAAGCCGTACAGCATGGACCGCAACCTGCTGCACATCAGCTTCGAAGGCGGCATCCTCGAAGACCCGTGGAACGAGTTCCCGGATGAGATCGCCGTCATGACCAAGCCGCTGTCGCAGGCCGCCGACCAGCCCGAAGACGTCATCATCTACTTCGAGAAGGGTATTCCGAAGAAGGTCAACGGCGAGGAACTCTCCCCGGCCGCGCTGATGCGCAAGCTCAACGCGATCGGCAAGGAGCATGCGGTCGGCCGCGTCGATATCGTCGAAAACCGTTTCGTCGGCATGAAGTCGCGCGGTGTTTATGAAACTCCGGGCGGCACGATCCTGAACCTCGCGCACCGCGGACTCGAGGAGATCACCATGGACCGCGAAGTCATGCACCTGCGCGACAGCCTGATCCCGCGTTACGCGGATATGGTCTACAACGGCTTCTGGTATGCGCCGGAGCGCGAGATGCTGCAGGCCGCGATCACCGAAAGCCAGAAGTTCGTCACCGGTGAAGTCCGTGTGAAGCTCTACAAGGGCGCCTGCCACGTGACCGGCCGCCGCTCCGAGTACAGCCTCTACGACGACCACGTCGCGAGCTTCGAGGATAACCGCGCCTACAATCACAAGGACGCGGAGGGTTTCATCCGCCTGAATGCGCTGAGGCTGCGTGTGCTGGCCAACAGCAAGCAGAAGCGTTACTGATCGAAAAAAACATTGGAGAACAACGATATGTCCAAAAACTACAAAATCGCCGTCCTTCCGGGCGACGGAACCGGTCCGGAAGTGATCGCCGAGGCGATCAAAGTGCTTGACGCCGCCGGCAAAAAGTTCGGTTTCAGCACCGAAAAGAAATATTTCGACTGGGGCGGCGAACACTACCTCAAGACCGGCGAGACGCTCCCGGCCGACGCGAAGGAACAGCTGTCGAAGCATGACGCGGTCCTGCTCGGCGCGATCGGCCACCCGGACGTGAAGCCGGGCGTGCTTGAAAAAGGCATCCTGCTGAAGCTCCGCTTCGACCTCGACCAGTACATCAACCTGCGTCCCGTGAAGCTCTATCCCGGGGTGGAGACTCCGCTGGCCAACAAGAAGCCGGAGGACATCGATTACGTCGTGGTCCGCGAAAACAGCGGCGGCGTCTACACCGGCATGGGCGGCAACGTCCAGATCGACACGCCGGACGAAGTCGCCTGCCAGAACTGGGTCTACACCCGCCGCCAGGTCGACCGCTGTCTGAAATTCGCCTTCGAACTGGCCGAAAAGCGCCACACGAAGGAGAATCCGTGGCGCGGCCTTTCCGAAGAGGACAAGAAGGCCGGTTACACCTCGCAGCTTACGCTGGTCGGCAAAACCAACGTGCTGACCTACGTCTGCGGCCTCTGGGAGCGCGCCTTCAACGCAATGGCGAAAAACTACCCGACCGTCAAGACCGCCTACTGCCACGTGGACGCGGCCACGATGTGGATGGTCAAGAATCCGGAGTGGTTCGACGTGGTGGTGACTGAAAACCTGATGGGCGACATCATCACCGACCTCGCGGCCATGACCTCGGGCGGCATGGGCGTCGCGTCGGGCGGCAACCTGAATCCGACGGGCCTGAGCATGTTCGAGCCGATCGGCGGCAGTGCGCCGAAGTACACCGGCAGGAACGTCATCAACCCGCTGGCCGCAATCGGCGCGGCGGCGATGATGCTCGACTTCCTCGGGGAAAAAGAGGCGGCGGCGGCGATCGACCGCAGCGTCGCCTACGTGACCGGCAACAAGCTCAAGTCGATGGCGGCCGGAAGAATGGGCTATTCGACGACCGAAGTCGGCGACCTCGTGGTCGAGAACCTGTAATTCAACACACGCGCTCCGTCCGGGCGTGATGCACGGACGGAGCGCGGTTCGCGGAGAACAGAGCACATGGAACAACCCGGTCTGCCGGAAATTCTCGAAACCGTCACGGAAAACGGAAACTATCTGCCGTTCGAAGGCTCCGGATTCGCCGGGCTCGTCCGGCGGGACTGGATGCACGCCGGCAACGATCCGGCCGAGACGCTGAAACTGATCGACGACCCGTCGGCGCGCAAGTGCAAGAGCGGACGCAAGGTTTTCGCCGTTGTTGCGGGCGGGGTGTTCATCAAGCGCTACAATTTCCGCGGCTGCTGGAATGCGTTCCGGAAAATCTTCAAAACCCCGCGCCCCGAGCGGGTGCTGGCCGGAGCGGTGCGGCTGAAGGAGTTCGAAATTCCGACGCCGGAGGTCCTGATCGCCGCGCGCCGGACGAAGTTTCGCCTGCCGTACGAAGACTTCCTCGTGACGCGGGAGCTCTCGACGCTCCAGCTTCCGCTGGACAAGCTGGCCGGGGAGTTCGCGCAGGGCGACCCGTACCGGCAGTTCGTTTCGGGCGTGACGGCGCTCATGGTCAAGATGCACGCGGCGGGTGTCGAACACGGCGACCTGAGTTTGCGCAACATCTTCTGCCGCAAGAGCCAGATCGGAATCTACTCCGGCTGGGGAGTCATCGACCTCGACGGCTGCAGAATTCACGTCGAAGAGATGCCGGAGCCGCGCCGGAAGCGCGAGCTCGCCCGGGTCATCTCCTCCTATCTGCGCTGCGTGAAAAGCCGTGCGCCGCAGGTCAAGCTCGACGCCGACACGGTCATCGGGGACTTCACGCGCAAATACAAGGAGCTCTCCGGCTACAATCTCGCCGGCAGCGCGCTCGACGCCCGGGTCGGCTACCTGACCGGCCGCATCCGGAAGGACGGCAGATCATGAGCGAAAGCTGGCTGCTCTGGCGCGACGGAACGCACGACCCCTTTTTCAATATGAGCATGGATGAAATCCTGCTCGAAGAAGCGTCGTCGCTCGGCGCTCCGCTGATCCGCACCTACCGCTGGGACCGGCCGTCGCTCTCGATCGGCAGCTCCCAGCTCTACCCGGAAAGCGAAGAGGCGCGTTATGCGATCGTCCGCCGCCCGACCGGCGGCGGAAACGTTTACCACGACGTCGACCTGACCTACACGGCGGTCATTCCGGCCGGACACTCCCTGACCGATCTGAACCGCATGGACAGCTACCGGATCTTCCACGAAGCGATGCTGCCGATGCTGGCCGCGCTCGGCGTCGCGGCCGAACTCAAAAGCGACGAAACACCGAATGTCGACCGCGCCACCATGAAATGCTTCGTCTCGCCGAGCAAATTCGACATCGTGGCCGAGGCCGGCAGCAAATACGCCGGAGCCGCGCAGCGCCGGACCCGGAACGGCATCCTGCATCAGGGCAGCATCCGGCTCTCCGCCGCCGGCGGAGACTGGGAGAAGCTGAATGCGGCGCTCCTCGACGCGCTGCAGGGCTTTTTCGGAGTGACGTTCCGCGCAATGCCGATCCCGCCGGAGTGGATCGAACGGGCCGAAACGCTCGCCCGCTCGAAGTATGAAACCGAGGAGTGGAACCGTGCCGCGCGATATCAATGAACTCAAAGCCCGCCTCGGGAACGATATCCCGTGGAGCAGCCGCCTGACCGAGGCGCTGACCCACCGTTCCTACGCCGTGGAGAATTCACTCTCTTACGACAACCAGCGGCTGGAGTTCCTCGGCGATGCCGTCCTCGAAATCGTGCTGACCGACTATCTGTTCCGGCTCTATCCCGACTGCGACGAGGGAGCGATGACGAAAATCCGCTCGGCGCTCGTGCGCGAGCCCGCGCTGGCCCGCCTTGCCCGCAAGCTCGAGCTCGGCGAATATCTGCTGGTCGGCCGCGGCGAGAAGGAGTCCGGCGGCGCCGGGCGCGATTCGACGCTGGCCGATCTCTTTGAGGCGCTGCTCGGAGCGTTCTACCTCGATGCCGGATTCGAAGCGGTCAAAGAATTCATCACCGGGATGTTCTCGACGGAATACCCGGACCCGCGCTCGCTCCTCCATACGATCAACCCGAAGGGACTGCTCCAGGAGTACTCCCAGGCCCGCTGGGGGCAGCCGCCGGTCTATACCGTGCTGCGCACGACGGGTCCGGAGCACCAGCCGGTCTACGAAGTGGAAGTTTCGCTGCGCGGTTATGTCGCGTTCGGACGCGCCGCCAGCCGCAAGCAGGCGGAGAGCTCGGCGGCGCATGTGTTGTATCTGTATCTGACGGAACATGAGGCGAATGTATGAATTGTGAATTTCATCTTCCGGGCCGGATTCTGTTCGGTTGCGGCGAACGCCGCGGGCTGCCGGGGCTGCTGGCTCCCGGCAATGTGCTCATCGTGACCGGACGCCACTCGAGGCGGAGGGTCGAAGTGGAACTGCTGCCCGCGCTCGAAGGGCGCACGGTGCGGCTGGTCTCCGATGCCTCCCCGGAACCGCCGATCCCGGATGTGGAGCGGATCATCGCCGCCGGGCGGGAGATCGATGCCGGCTGCGTCATCGGCTGGGGCGGCGGCTCCGCCATCGACGCGGCCAAGACCGCCGCCGCGCTGATGCGGCAGGAGGGCAGCGTCGCCGACTACTTTTACGGCAGGCGGAAAATCGGCGGGAAAGGCTGTTTTTTCGCGGCGCTGCCGACCACGGCCGGAACCGGCGCCGAAATCACGCCGAACGCGGTGCTGACCGACCCGGAAACCGGGATCAAACAGTCCATCCGGCACGATACGATGTTCGCCGACGTCGCAATCGTCGACCCCGAACTGACCTGGGATTGTCCCCCCGGAGTAACGGCCGCGAGCGGTTTTGACGCGCTGACTCAGGGGATTGAAAGCTACCTGTCGAAAAAAGCGAATATCGCCAGCGAGGCTCTGGCCCTCAAAGCGGCGGCCGACGTGTTCACGATGCTGCTCCCGGCCGTCCGGGAATCCGCACCGCCGGCCCGTACCATGGTCGCCGAGGGGAGCATGCTGGCCGCGATGGCCTTCGCGCAGTCGGGGCTCGGCTCCGTGCACGGCATCGGCCATCCGCTCGGCAGCCTGCTGCACGTGCCGCACGGCGTCTGCTGCGCGATCCTGCTGCCGGCGCTGCTGCGCCGGAATCTGCCGGCCTGCCGGGAGAAAATGGAAGTGCTGGCTGGAATGCTGGTGCAGGACTCCGCCGAGGCGATGATCGCCGCGATCGAAGAGCTGCGCCGCGCCGTCGGCCTGCCGGAGAATTTCAGCCGATACGGGCTGAAAGAGGAACATTTCGACTTCATCGTCAAAAACTGCCGCTCGGGCAGCATGAAGAGCAATCCGCGCGATTTTTCGGACGATGAGGTCAGGATGATTTTAAAGGAGCTCATGGGATGAACAACATCGCGGTACTCGGGCCGAATCCGGCCTGGCAGAAAACTTTGTTCTTTGACCGTTTCGCATACGGAAAAATCAACCGGGCCAAAGAGATGCAGCAGTTTCCGGCCGGCAAGGGGATCAACTTCTGCCGGGCTGCGGCCTGCCATTCCCGGGCGGTCGGCAGACTGGTCCAGTTCACCGGCGGCGAAAACGGCGACCGTATTCAAACTGAGCTCGCCCGTGAGGGAATGTCGGTCTTCTCGGTCAGAACCGGCGGTGCGACCCGCTGCTGCACGACCTGCCTCTGCCGCGAAACCGGAACCATGACGGAAGTCATCGAACCCTCTTACCCGGCCGATCCGGCCGAGGTCAAAATGCTGCTCGACTATTTCGAAGACGCGCTCGACGACTCCGGCGCGGCCGCTTTCTGCGGCACGCTGCCGACCGGAACCGATCCGGGACTCTACGCCCGCGCCGCGGCAACGGTGCTCGAACAAAAAAAGCCGCTTCTGCTCGACTCCTATCAGAACCTGCAGCCGGTTTTCGAATCCGGCGTCGAAATCTGGCTCAAGATCAACGTCGAAGAGCTTCAGGCGATGACGGGGGAGAAAACCGTTGAAGCGGGACTCGCCAACGTGTTCCGTTCCTCCGGCGTCAGGTTCGCCGCCATCACCGACGGCCCCGGAAAGGCCTATGCGTCGGACGGGAAAAAGCTCTGCGTCTACACGATTCCGCACCTCGACAATGTCGTGAATCCGATCGGCTGCGGCGATACGGCCAGCGCGGTCTGGGCGAGCGAACTCCTGAACGGGAACGACCCGTTCGATTCGTTCCGGCTGGCGCTGGCGGCCGCGAGCGCGAACTGCCTTTCGGCATTTCCGGGCAGCTTTTCGCCGTCCGATGCCGACGCGATCGCCCGCCGCATCGAATTCAGCGAAGCGTGAGCTTCCGCGATGGAAATCGAGCTGAAGAGGATCGACACCTGCTTTTCGGGTGAGTTCTGTTATACGCACGCGCGGGCCGCCGTCGCGCCGGACGGTTTTGCCGTCATGACCACGCAGCCGCTGCGCCTCTCCGGCAGCGACATCTACTACGGAATGCGCGAACTCGTGAGCCGCGACGGCGGCAAAAGCTGGTCCGCGATCTGCGAAGTGCCGGAGCTGTCGCGCCGCCCGTTCCCCGGCAGGCCGGAGCTGGAGCTCGCCATGGCCGACGCCACCCCGCATTTTCACCGGGCAACCGGCCGCTTTCTGCTTGTCGGCGCAAGCATGGTTTATCAGAATGACGAGTTTGTGCCGGACCCGCGGCCGCGCCATACGGTCTGGAGCTGCATGAATCCGGCCGACGGGAAATGGAGCAGCTACCGTCTGCTCGAAATGCCGTCCGACCCGGAAGACACCTTTTTCTCCGCCGCGGCCGGGTGCGCGCAGTATCTCGAACTCGACAACGGCGAGCTGCTGATTCCGTTCTATACCATGAGCCGCGAAGCCGCGCGCCATCCGTGGGAGAACAGCTTCAGCGCCGCCGTCATGCGGTGCAGCTTCGACGGGGAGACCCTTCGTTACCTCGAACACGGCCCGCTGCTGTCGCACCCGGTTCCGCGCGGTTTCTGCGAGCCATCGGTCATCGGATATGCCGGACGTTTCTACCTGACGCTGCGCAACGACGAAGCCGGCTATGTGACGGTGAGCGGCGACGGGCTCCGCTACCGGCCGCCGGTGGAATGGAAATTCGACGACGGCGAACCGCTCGGCAACTACTGTACGCAGCAGCACTGGATTACGGGCGGCGGCAAGCTGCTGCTCGTCTACACCCGCCGCGCCGAAAACAACGGCCATGTGTTCCGGCACCGCGCCCCGCTCTTTGCGGCGGAAGTCGATCCGGACTCCCTGCGAATCCGGCGGGACACCGAACGGATCGCGGTTCCCGAACGAGGCGCCCGGCTCGGAAACTTCGGCTGCACGCACCTCAGCGGCACGGAGTCCTGGGTCGTCGTTTCGGAGTGGATGCAAAGCCCCGGTCCTCCCGGACCTGAAAACCTGAAACGCTGCACTGACCGCGGCAGCGACAATTCGATCTTCATCGCCCGGCTCCTGTTCCGGTAACGGCGTTCAGCCCTGCATGGCGAACTGCCAGTGGGAGTGGAACTTCTCGAGCAGAATGCGCCGCACCCACCGGTTCGGCACCAGATACGGATGACGGCGCAGGAACATCGCGTGGTCCTCGTGATTTTTCTCGAGGCAGCAGTTGACGAACCAGTCGATCACCTCGCCGACCGCGCCGGAACGCGTAATTCCGGCCGTGCAATGCACATAGAGCTGGCGGGTCCGGTCCATTCGCTTCACGAAGGCGAGAACCGCATCTCCGTCTGCCTCGCTCATAAAAACGCCCCCCGCCTCGCGGACCGGATCGGCGACATCGTCGAAACGGAGCTCAAGCAGATTCGGCGCATTCTCGTAGCCGGGAGAAAACGGCGGGATCTCGCCGCGGGACGGAGCGTTGATCGAGATGATGTTGCAGCGCTCAAAACACTCCTCTTCAACCGGGGTGCCGCGCTGAACCTCAAAATATGTCCTCGGTACCACATACACTCTCATCTCATGCCCCTCCTCTCCGGCATTGCGGGTTTGCGGGACCCGAACGCAAGGCGGCAAAAGCCCCTTGTCCGCAACCGGAATCGCGGACAGGAGCGGCCGCCGGGAACGCCCCCCCGGAAACCATATTTCTTCTCTTCTCTCTCCTATACAAAATAATCCATTTTTTTTGCATTTCAATCCATTTTTCATAAAATACTAATCTGATTCCGGGCCACTTCGGGCCATTTCCGGCAATTTCCGAAAAAAAGCTGGTAAAAACGGAGGGCGGGAGTAAATTATAGGAAAAAGGAGAAACTCAGATATGGATGAGATCAAAAAGCTTTCCTCCGTCACGGTCGGAGACACCGAAGTCGTTTACTGGCAGAACATCAAAAGCGGTCAAGTCGAACTCGCGCTCGTACCGGCCGCCGCCCCTGCCCCGGCTTTGGACCGGTCGGAGATCGACAACGCGGAGCTGACGCCGCTCGCCGAAGTCAAAATCCGCGGCGATCACAACACCTGCGGCTTCGGCGCGGGCCGCTCGATGCGGCACAACGGCTCCACGGAGCAGTTCAGATTCCGGGAGCAGCAAATGCGCGACCACGAAGTCGAAACGATTCTCGCCGATCCGCGCGGATACGAACTTGCACACCGGCTGGCCTGGCGCGGAGACACGCCGGTCTTCACGGTGTCGGTCGAATTCCGCAACCGTTCCCGGAAACCGGTCACGCTCGACATGATCGAAAGTTTTGCGCTCGGCGGGCTCGGCCCTTACGCGTCCGACGAACAGCATGAGCGAATCCGGCTGCACCGGTTCCGTTCAAGCTGGAGCGCCGAGGCGTACCATGTCGCCGACACGGCCGAGGCGCTGCACCTCGAACGATCCTGGTCCGGCCACTCGGTCTGCAGCGAACGCTTCGGCCAGATCGGAACGATGCCGGTGCGCGGTTTTCATCCGTTCGCGGCGGTCGAGGATGTGAAAACCGGCGTTTTCTGGGGCGTGCAGCTCGCCTGGGCCGGTTCGTGGCAGATCGAATTTTCGCGCCGCCGGGCGCTGGATTTCAGTCTTTCCGGCGGTCTTGCCGACCGGGAGTTCGGCCACTGGAGCAAGACAATAGATGCCGGGGAGACCTTCACGGCTCCCGAGGCTTTTGTCGCCTGCTCGGCGCACGGCTTCGACGCGCTCTGTTCCCGGCTTCTGGCCGAGCAGGAAGCACGCCTCGACGTGCCGGAGTCCGAGGAGGATCTGCCGGTCATCTTCAACGAATGGTGCACGACGTGGGGCGATCCGACCGAGGAGAAGGTGCTTGCCATCGCCGACAAGCTGCGCGGCACGCCGGTCCGTTATCTTGTGATCGATGCAGGCTGGTTCAAGAGCGACGGCTCCGAATGGTATGCGGCGCAAGGAGACTGGGAACCGAGCCCGCGCCTCTTTCCGAATGGGCTGAAGGCCGTCGCGGACAAAATCCGCGAATACGGCTTCATCCCGGGCATCTGGTTTGAATTCGAAGTCTGCGGACCGCAAAGCAAAGCGTTCAAGTTATACGAAAAGCATCATCTGACCCTCGACGGAATTCCGGTCTTTCCGGATCGCCATTTCTGGAATCTGAACGACCCGGAGGCGAAAGCCATCCTGGAGGAGAAGGTCGTGCAGATGTTGAAGCGGAACGGCTTCGGCTATATCAAGGTCGACTACAACGAAACCGTCGGCTTCGGCTGCGACCACCCGGATTCCCCGGGCGAAGGGTTGCGCCGCCAGGTGCTCGGCACCTACGGCATGTTCCGCCGGCTGCGCGAAGTGAATCCGGGGCTTGTGATCGAGAACTGTTCCTCGGGCGGCCACAGGCTTGAACCGTCGATGTTCGCGCTCAGTTCGATGTCGTCGTTTTCGGACGCGCATGAAGAGCCGGAGATTCCGGTGATCGCCGCGAGCCTGCACCGGCTCATGCTGCCGCGCCAGAACCAGATCTGGGCCGTGGTCAAGCCGCAGCACGAGTTGAAGAAGCTCGGTTATATCCTTTCGTCGGCCATGCTCGGGCGGTTCTGCCTGTCGGGCGATATTCTCGGGCTCAATGACGAACAGTGGGCTTTCGTCCGTGAAGCGATGGAGTTCTACCGGCGTCTGGTTCCGGTCCTGAAGCACGGCAGCAGCACGCTGTCCACGATGATGAGTCCGGCCTGGCGGAAACTGCGCGGCAATCAGATTCTGGTGCGCCGGAGCCGGGACGGGCGGGAGCTGGCATTGTTCGTGCATGTCTTCGACAATCCGCCGTCGCAGATCGCGTTCCGGCTGCCGGCGGGAGAATGGAAGATCATCGAGGAGTTCGCAGCTCCGGGAACCGGCACATCGTCGACCGCCGGAAACGAGTACCGGCTGGATGCTCCGGCTCCGATGAGCGGCCGCGTCATCCGTCTGCAGAATTAGCGGTGCACCCGGAATCACGACGGGTCAACGCGGAGCGGATTCAGCCCCGGAGTTTCCGGAAAACGCCGCGGAGCGAGCGCCGCCAGGAAGCGACTCCGCGCCGGGTTGCGATCAGGAAAAAGACCGCGCACAGCCCGGCCGGAGCGAGCAGAAAGACATAATGTCCGAACCGGTGCAGCAGAAGCGCCCCCGAAACGGCGCCGAAAATGAAGCAGACGATCACGCCGTAATAGTGCAGCGCCTTGCGCAGCTCACCCGGAACTTTCCCGAACAGGCTGCGGAACAGGGCGTCCGTGCCGCTGCGCAGGTTGCCGGTGCACATCGTGGAGGCGAACGGCAGCCCGTGCACGCGGCGGAAGGTCTGCACCTGCAAGGCACAGACGAAGGAGATCAGCGCATTGACGAGGAAATCGAATTCGCCGTACGGAATAAAGCAGACCGGGAGCAGACATGCGAGTTCGAGCAGAATCACGGACTGATGCCAGGAAAGCCGCCGGGACTTCGGCAGCTTCGCATGAACGATTTCCGCAGTGAAAATGCCGAAGGCATAGAACAGAATCGCCAGCAGATACCGCGTCCCCTCCCCCCATTGCCGGTGGGCCAGGTGGAAGCCGAAGAGCACCATGTTCCCGGTCACGGCATTGGCGAATACCTTTCCCCGGTACAGATAAGTGTAGATGTCGAGAAAGCCGCCGACCACGCTCAACACGCAGGCGGCGGTCAGGCGTTCCGCATCCGATGACGTACGATTCATAATCTCCATGCTGATAAAATACACGCTTTCCGGCGCCGGTTCAAGCCGGGAAGCCGGAAAACACCGCATCTTCGGCCTGACGGACGGGGGAAACTGCTTGACGTTTTCGGAAACCATGCTACAGTAAGCGCCGGTTCCCCCGGAAAGAGGGGGGCCGGCTGCTGAATTCAGTAATTTGTTTCCTCCTCCCGGGGAGTTCCGCAGGAATAAAAAATGTCAATGATGAGAAATATCCTTCTGAAAAGCTTTATCCTGTTCTGTTTGGCCGTTTCCGCCATCGGCTGCCGGCAGCCGGAGCCGCTTATGCCGAAATCATCGGCCGCGGCCGGAATTCCGGCCGGATTCGTCGCTGTGTTCGGCAAAACGGGTGCGGACCAAATCGTGGTCTGCGGGAATCGCACCCTTGCGGAACACCGTTTTCCGCCGTGTTCGACCTTCAAAATCGTCTCTACGCTGATGGGGCTTGACTCCGGAGTGCTGACCGGCCCGGAGAGCCGTCTCGGTTATGACGGCACCCGGTACGAGTTCGCCGCATGGAACGGAGACCTCACGCTGCGGGAGGCGTTCCGGACTTCCTGCGTGCCGTACTACAAGAAACTGACCGGAAAGCTCGACAGACGCACCGTGCAGAAAACGCTCGACCGCCTGAATTACGGCAATTGCGACATCAGCGTCTGGAACAGCAACGGGCACAATGTCTTCTGGATCGAGTCGAGTCTGCTGATCTCGCCGTTGGAACAGCTCGGCGTGTTGGAAAAGATTTTTTCCGGCCGATCCGGATTTGCGCCCGGGCATGTGGAACTCCTCAGGGAGTGCATGCGCGACGGATGCGCCGGAGACTGGACGCTCTACGGAAAAACGGGAAGCGGCCGCAACCACAACACCAACCGTCTGGAAGGCTGGTTCGTCGGTTTTGCGGAACCCGCGGACGGGAAACCGGTTTTCTTCGCCGCGCACGGCGCCGCTCCCGACCGCGACGTAAACGGACCGGAGATGCGCCAATGGCTCCGGGAACAATTTTCGCGGAGATTCCTCCCCCCGGTTGAGCCGGTCCGGTAATCAGTTCCGCTCTCCGGACGCGGGCAGCCGCGAATGCCGGCGCGCCGGTATGAGGAAAAACGCTTTGCGGGAAAAACGGGCAGGAGCGGCCGTCTCAGGAGAGCGGGCGGATCGTGTTGCCGAAGACGCGGGCCACCGGCAGGATCAGGCGGCGGGGACCGGGCTCCCCTTCCAGGCCGCGGCAGAGCGTCCGCGCCCCCTCCAGCCCGATTTCGTACGCAGGCAGGTGGAAGGAGTCGACCACCAGATCCCCCGGCACCGGGATGCCGTCCGCGCCGACCACCGACATATCTTCCGGCACACGCAGACCGGCGTTCCGGAGCTCGGAGATGCAGCCCCAGGCAGCCATGTCGTTCGACGCGACCACGCAGGTCGCCGGAACCTTGCTTTTCAGGAGCTCCGCGGTCATCCGGCGGCCGAACTCATAGTTGAAGCCGTTCTCCGGCGAAATCCAGACCGGGGCGATTCCCGCCCGGCCGAGCGTATCGGTCACGGCACGCATGCGGGCGGCTCCGGCCGAACCGCTGCGGCCCGGCTCGAGCACGGCGATGCGGCGATGTCCCGCATCGAGCGCGGCCTGAATCAGCATCGACATGCCGGCATACTCGTCGGCAACCACGCTGCCGCAGCCGGCACCGCCCGGCACGCCGTCGGTGGTCAGGAGCACAACCGGGATTTTCTCGCGCAGCAGCTCCGTCACGTAGCTGTCGCTCTCGACAGCGCCCCAGATCAGGATGCCGTCGACCATGCGCGAACGCACCATTTTCAGATGCCGCCGTTCCGCAAGGTAGGCGTCATCGACCAGAATCAGCTGCAGGCTCTTGCCGTATCCGGCCAGAGCGACCTGAGCACCCATGATGACCGAGCCGAAATTGTAATCGAACATCCGGCGTCCCCCTGCCCCGTAAACCTCCATCTCCGCGACATGGCGGGAGAGGAATGCGATGGTGTTCGAACGTTTCGCATTCAACCGCTGGGAGTGGATATCCGGATAGTACTGCAGCTCCTCGCAGATTTTCAGAATCCGCTCCCGCTGCTTCTTGGATATGTACGGAGACGGCGGGTCCTGAAACGCCCTCGAAATCGAGGCGACCGACACTCCGGCCAGCTCTGCAACCTCTTTGATGTTCATGAAATCCCTCCGTTTTCAGTAACTCGTTTCTATTATAATTCCGAAAGATTCCAATGTCAATACTTCTCTGCGTAAAAAACATGAAATCAAGGGAAAAGAACATTTTTTCCTTTTTTTTCACGTTTGACTCTTGCTTTTTTCTTCGACTTGGCACATAATTTATAGTAAGTAGTTACTATGATCTTTTCCGCAACCTGAATCGTAGAGAAGGAACAGTAATATGAGAAAACTCCTTGCCCTTGCCGTCCTGATTCTGACCACCTGCTGCGCGTTGGCGGAAAACCCGCGCGTTTTCACCTCCGGCGGTGAACTGGTCAAGCTCGAAGCGCTCTCCGGAGACCTTGTGCTGAAGGGGAAAATGGAGTCGGAACAGCCGGTATTCTGGTTCCACCTGATCTTCAAAAACGCCGCCGGGAAGGAACTCTTCCGCATGCGTCTCGGCGACAATCAGCTGATCGTGCCGGACAACCACGGCATCGCGCAGCTGGCGGAACCGCTTGCGGCCGGAGAGACCTTCACGCTGAAAATCCATATCGCCCGAAACGCCTGGTATGCGGCAGCACTGAACGATTACCTGCAGGCGAGCTTCACCACCGAACCGGAAAACGGCCCCTGCACGGTCGAACTCGAGCCGTTCCAGTGCAAAGTCATCCTCGATGAAGTGAAATGGACGGCAGACCCGGAAGCAAAGATCGAGGCCGTGATCCGCACCTATGGAAAACATATGTGGGACCAGGTCCTCGGCAAAACGCCGGAAGGCGACTGGGAGCTGCGCTGCCGCTTCCGCCCGACCCGGCGCAATCAGGAGAACAACCATTATGGCTTTCAGATTTACGGCGACAAAAACCAGCCCCGGCTCATGCTCGTCATCTGGGACTCCCTCTATCAGATGATCCAGGGCGACAATTCAAAGAGGCTCGGCAATTTCGAAAAGTCGCTGAACGGCGAATGGCATGATTTCAAGCTGACCTGCACCGACGGCAACTTCTTCGAAACCTTCATCGACGGCAAGCGGGGCGACAGCTTCGAAGCCGAACTGACTTCGGGAGGCGATGTCCGCGTCTACGGGATGTGGGACCTCGAAATCAAAGACTTCGAAATCGTCAACATGGAAGAGTAAGATCATGAAAAAGAATCTGCCGGCACTTGCCGCACTCTTTGCATCGGCACTCGCTTTCGGGGGCACTCCCGACCTCACCGTCAGCGGCGACGGCACAGCCGACGGGCGCGATGCCTCCGGCAACGCCGTCGCGGCCAAAGCGGAACAGCTCGAATTCGTACCGGGGCTCCGCGGCCAGGCCATCCGCTTCAAGCCGGGCTCGAAGCTCCTATTCGAACATCCCGGACTGCTCGGAGACGCCGGAGCCGTCTCGATGTGGGTCCGCGCCGACTGGAACGGCTGGGAAGAGACCAGCCTGAACCGCTTTCTGCTCTCGGCCCTGAATGCGGATGGGAAACAGGTTTTCCCGTTCTGGTTCTGGAACTGGCTCCGGCTCGACCTGCCGCGGGACGACGGCAGCGTCAAATCGGTCGAAGCCAAGCTGATCCGCGGAAACATCACGAAAAACGACTGGGTCCATATCACCGCCGTCTGGAACCGGCGCAACTGGTGCGCGATCTATCTGAACGGGAGCCGGAACCGGTACGAACAGAACATGGAACGGGTCCCGGGCGTCTCCGCCGGAGAGATCCGGAGCGTATCGATCGGTTCGGACGCTTTCGGCGCGCCGGAAACCACATTCCTCGGAACCATCGACGAAGTGAAGTTCTATAAAAAACCGCTGAGCGACAAGGAGGTCGAAGCCGAATACCGCGCGTTCGCTCCCTTCGACCTCTACCTCGACCGGGCACTGTATCATGCGCCGCGGGAGATCGAGCTCGAACTTTTCCGCCCCGAATCGGGCCGGGAGAGCAGTGTCGATTTGTCGCTCGTCGATAAAAACGGAAAAATCCTTGCGCAGAAAGCATTTCCGAAGCTCCCGGCAGACTCCCGCCAGACGCTGAAGCTGCCGGTTCCGGAGCTGCCGCCGGGCGAATACCGCCTTGAGGCAAAGCTCGGAACCGGGCTGACCCGCGCCTTCCGCATCACGCTGGCCGACGACGAAACGCCGGTGAATGCCGCTCCGGGCGAACTCAAAACCGGGAAACCGGTATTCGAGAAAACCTTCCGGACCGTCGTCGATTCGGCGGCGACCCGCGGCAGCGCAAAAGCGGCGGACGGCTATCTCGAAGCCGGTTCGAAGAAAGACGATCACATCTCCTGCATCCTGCCGATTCCGCCCGAGTACCGCAACGGCAAGCCGCTGCTGCTCGAAATCGAGTGGCCGGACGACAAAGAGCGCATATTCTCCATTTATCTCTACCCCGAAGCCGGCAGCAAGTCTGAAATCCGCGACCGGCTCGGCGGAGGCGTCGCGGCCGGCGGCATCTACCCGAACTCCAACAGAATGCAGCGCCTGCGCTACCTGATCTACGGCTCTACGCCGACCATGCTGCTCGAGCTGAGAACGCAGGCGGACAACACGCCCGCCGCCATCTCCGCGCTGCGGCTGCTTCCGCTGCCGGAAGGACTGCCCCGCCTGGAACTGAATCTCCCGGACGGAATGCCGGGGCGTCAGATCGGCCATCTCGATGAGGACCAGAGCTTTGACTACAATCTCGACTGGGACAACACGCGCCCGAAACTGCCCTGCACGGCGGCCGTGCCGAAAATCGTCCGGATGCTCCGCGAATACTACGCCTACACCGGTCAGAACTCATTTTCGCTGCCGCTGCTGCGCTACAATTTTGCTGTCTATCAGACGACGGCGTTTCCGCAGACCAACGGCGTGTTCCCGTTCGAAAACGGCGAAGTGCCGTATATCGTCGAAACGCTTGCGAAGGACGGCATCGGTTTCAACGCAATCATCAACCTGTCGGAGCCGCCGGCGCTCTTTCATGCGCCGGACCGGACCGCCGAATTCGGCCGCACCGGCGTCTTCACCCGGAACAACCGCGGCAGCATCGTTTCCATGAAACGCTGCAACCCGGTCCATCCGCTGGTCCGGAACGAAGTCGAAAAGCTGGTCGAGGATTTTGCGCGCCGGTTCGGGAAACTGCCGGGCGTGCAGGCGATCGAATACTGGGTCGAATGGCCGACCATCGCCTTCTCGGACCTGACCAGCGGCTACGACGACTACACCGTCGCGCTGTTCAGCAGGGAGACCGGCGTCAAAGTGCCGGAATTCGACGAACAGAAGTATCAGAGGCGCTATGAGTTCCTGACCGCGCCGCCGCAGCGCGACGCCTGGGTGAAGTGGCGCGCCGCCAAAACGACCGAAATGATCCGGCGCCTGCGCAGCGCCGTCGACCGCCATGCGCCGGAATTGCCGCTCCACCTGGTTCTCCGCGGCGTGCCGCAGACCGGCAGCCTCGAGCTCGACACGACTTCCGGGCTTGATCCGGAGCGCAGCTACCTTGAGGAGCCCGGCATCGATTTCGCCGCAGTCCGGCAGATTCCGGGCGTGGTCCTCGTGCCGATGCGCGATTCGCTGATGCGCCTCTGGCAGCAGCACTGGAACAATGCGAGAACGACAGGCGACGAAACGCTCTTCGACCCGGCCATGCAACAGCCGTTCCGCTGTCAGAAACAGAACTATGTGAATGATTACTTCCGCTATTTCGAGAGCTTCAGCAACTCGCCGATTCCGGAGAAATACCCGTCGCACTTCCAGAATTCGGACCTGAAGCCGCACGGCCGTTTCTTCCTGAAGGAGCTCGCATTCAATGTCGGCGCCGGAGACGCCCAGCGCATCTCGTTCGGCGCCCAGCCGCTGGCCTCGCTCGGACGCGAGGAGGAGATGCGGGAATTCGCCCGCGCCTTCCGGGCGCTGCCGGACCGCCCGTTCCGGGATGTTGCCGGGGCGACCGACCCCGTAACCGTCCGTTATCTGCCGACGAAGAACGGGACCTATCTCTATCTGGTCAGCCTGATCCACGTCGATACGGAAGTCGCGCTGGAGATTCCGGGCGCCCGGACGATGCGCGATCTGTCAACCGGCCGGGAGACGCCGGTCTCCCCCGTCACGCTCAAACCGTTCGAGCTGCGCTCGTTCCTGATTCCGGGCGAAGCCGTTCCGGTATGGAAATCGACCGCAGTTCCCGACGCGTACCGGCGGGAGACCGAAGCCGCCTTCGCCGAACTGGCGGACGGCGTCGCCGGGCTCGCCGCCGAAACCGGCGACGCGGAACAGCTCGCCGAACGGGTGGAGCGCTGCCGCGCACTGCTGAAGGCGGGCCGTTACGCGGAGTTCCACCGGCTCTATCACTCGAAGCTCTTTTACAATGCGGCCGGCACCATCGCGGCGCTCGCGGCCGGTTATCCGCAGCAGCAGCGGAAGATGCTCGAAGCATCGCACATCGCAGTCAACTGCGGATCAGCCGATTTCTTCCGCGCCCCGGACGGCAGGCTCTTCTTCCCGGACCGCCGGTTCGGCGGAAAACTCCCGTACGGCTTCGACGAAAAGTGCACTACCGCAACGCGGAACACAAATGCGATGCCCGCCGGCGGAGAACTCAACCCGCTCTTCAGCACCGAGGCATACGACCTCGACGGCTACCGTTTTCAGGTGAAGCCGGGCAAATACACGGTGAGGCTGCTTTTCCGGGTCGGCTTCGAGCCGGGACGCAAGGACGGACTCTTCCGGTTCGCGGTCCTGGTCAACGGCAAAACGGCGGTTCCGGACTACGACCTCTTCAAGTCCGAGTCGCCGGAACGCGGCTACGCTGAGCTCGTCATCCCGGATGTGGAGCCTGAGAAAGGGGAAATCCGGGTCGAGTTCCGGACCGTCGGCGGCAGCGACCCGACCGCGCGGCTGCTGAATGCGATCGAAGTCGTTCCCGAAAACGCGGATCTGCTCAGCTTCGTTCCGGCGGCCGATGCCGCGGCGGCCGCCCCGAAAACGGATAAAGAGTATGTCATCCTCGTGAAGGGAAACAGCATTTCACGCCACGGCTGGAACGAGGAGACGCGCGAAAAGCTCGGCTGGGCGCGCGAGTGCGGCATGGCGGCGACCTCCGAAGCGAACGACTATGTTCACCGCTTCGCCCGCATGGTGCAGCAGACGATGCCGGGGAAGAAGGTCCGGGTCGTATTCGGAACCGGCGGCCGCCCGGACCTCGCCGTCGCCTCCGTCGAACAGGAGAAGGCGCTGCGCCCGGACCTGATTCTCGTGCAGAACGGCGAGCATTCGGCGTTCGGCGAAACGGCGAAGCGCTTCCCGGCCGACTATGAGAAGCTGCTGAAAGCGCTCCGGGAATTCCCGGGGCCGCCGCGCATCATCACGATCGGCATCTGGAATCCGCGCTGCCGCGAGGAGTTTAAAAACTGCACCGCCCCCGATTACGATGAATGCGCCCGGGAGGTCGAGGCTGCGCAGCGGCGCATTTCGGAGCAGCTCGGCATTGCATTCGTCCCGGTTTCGCCGTTCGAAAACGACCCGGCCAACACCGGCGACGGCGCGACGGCCGGCGTCCGCTGGCATCCGAACGACAACGGCATGAAATGCTACGCCGACGCCGTATTCAAGGCGTTCCGGCAGGACAACGGCAAACCGAAGGAGCCAACCAGATGAGTCTCGACCTGCGTGAAAGAATCTCCGGCTGCTGGGCCGGCAAATGCCTCGGCGGCGCGATCGGCATGCCGTTCGAAGGCGTTCCCTATCGTCCGAACCTGACGCCGGAGTCGATCCGGCTGCGCCAGGACGTCCCGAACGACGACCTTGAAATGCAGTTGATCTGGCTGACCGGGCTCCGGGAGCGCGGGCTCGACCTGGATGCCGCCGCCTTCGGCGACCTCTGGCGCCGCCACATTCCGGCCGGGTGCGACGAATACAGCATCGCGATCCGCAATTTGCGGCACGGCGTGAACCCGCCCGTCTCGGGCTGGCTCGACAACTGCTTTGCGGACGGCATGGGCGCGACGATCCGTTCGGAAATCTGGGCCGCGGTCTTCGCCGGGCGCCCGGACGCAGCCATGCACTTCGCCGAACTCGACGCCTCGGTGGACCACTGGGGGGACGGCGTATGGGGTGAAATCTTCATGGCGGCGGCCGAGTGCCGCGCCTTCACAACCGGGGAACTCATCCCGTCGCTCGAATTCGGACGGGCGCAGCTGCCGGACGATTGCCGCCTCGCCCGGACGCTCGACGCCGTTTTCGAACTCCACCGCGCCGGAGTCGAAGCCGGCGAAGCCGGAAGCCGCATCCGCGAAACCTTCTACCACTACAACTTCACGGACTGTGTGACCAACCTCGCCTTCATCTGCCACGCCCTGCTCTGGGGAAACGGGGAATTCCTGCCGAGCGTACTGTCAGCCGTGAATCTCGGGCGCGACGCCGACTGCACCGGCGCCAGCGTCGGCGCGTTTCTCGGCATTCTCCTCGGGCGCGGCGGCCTCCCGGCCGATCTGCTCGAACGGCTGAACGACCGCCTGAGCCTGAGTCCGTATGTCGAGCGGGTCCCCGGCGTGCCGCGAACGCTGACGGAGACGGTGGACGAAACTCTCCGGCTTCACGAAACCCTCCGCCCGAAGCTTCCGGCCGTCCCCTACCCGGCCTATGCGCCCTACCGGCCCGATGGCTCCGAACCGGCGATCTGCCGCTCCCGATGGCTCGTCGCCGACCCGGCGGAATGCGATACCGAAGCGCTCGAACGGGAGCTTCGGAAGTCCGGCCGCTGTCCGGAACGGCTGAAGCACCGGATCATCGAAACCGGGCAGCTTCAGTTCGACCTCTCGCCGTTCGCCCGCGATGCAAACACGCTCGAGCTCTTCACCTTTCTCCAGGTCCGCGGCACGCCGCCCGATCCGGTCATGGTATCGGCGACCGCCGACGTCGGGCTGACCTTGTGGTTCGACGGCGAGATGCAGTGCAACCATCATTCGCGGCTGCCGTCGCTGCCGTCGTTCCACCGTGCCGAGGGTGGAGCTGCCTTCACGCGACATTTCCGCGATGGGGAGCGCCGGCTTGTGCGGCTCCGGCTGCAGTACTGTCTGCCGCCCTTGCGGGCCTGTCTCATGTTCGGCGACCCCGCCAACAATCACCTCGACGAAATCACACTCGAAATCTGAGGAAATACAGACGATGGACCTCTCCTGGATCGACTGGCTGATCATTCTCGTGCCGCTCGGCGCGGTGTTCTGGATCGGCTATCAGGCGCAGCGCTGCGTAAAAGGCGTGGCGGACTTCCTCTCCGCCGGACGCGCGGCCGGGCGCTATCTGCTCTCGGTCGCCGACGGCGCCGCCGGCATGGGCCTCATCAGCCTCGTCGCGACGTTTGAAATGACCTACAAAAGCGGCTCCGCGATCAGCTTCTGGTGGGCGCTGCTGATTCCGGTCGGCCTGGCCATGAACCTGACCGGATTCGTCATCTACCGCTACCGCGAAACCCGGGCGATGACGCTGGCGCAGTTCTTCGAAATGCGCTATTCGAAGGCGTTCCGCGTCTTCGCCGGATTCCTCGCCTTTCTGGCCGGAGTGCTGAACTACGCGATCTTCCCGGCGGTCAGCGCGCGCTGCATCCAGTATTTCCTGCGGCTGCCGGAGACGGTCTCCATTCTCGGCGCCGACTGGTCGGTTTTCGGGCTGCTGATGGCTTTCTTTCTGACCATCGCGGTCATTCTCGTCACCATGGGCGGCCAGCTGTCGACCATGGTGACCGACTGCGTACAGGGCATCTTCAGCTACTGGGTTTACGCGCTTCTGGTCGCGGTGATCCTCACAACCTTCAGCATGAGCCAGTTCCGCGACGTCATGCTCGCCCGTCCGCCCGGCGAATCGTTCATCAACCCGTTCGACACCGGCAAGCTGACCGACTTCAACATCCTCTTCGTCTTCATCTCGATCTTCGCGGCGATTTACAGCCGGATGGCGTGGCAGGGCAACTCCGGCTACAACTCGGCCGGAGCGTCGCCGCACGAGCAGAAGATGGGCGGCGTGCTCGGCTACTGGCGTGCAGGCTTCGTCACGGTCATGGTGCCGCTGCTGGTCTACGGCGCCTACACCTTTCTGAACCACCCGGATTTCGCCGCACAGGCGGGGCTGGTCAACGCGGAGCTGGCGGAGAGGATCCAGTTCGACTCCGCCGCGACGACCGAAACGCTCCGCTCCCAGCTGCGTGTTCCGCTGACGCTCCGTTATCTGCTGCCGACCGGTGCGACGGGGGCGTTCTGCGCGCTCATGCTGTTCCTCATGATCAGCACCGACACGACCTACCTGCACAGCTGGGGGTCGATTCTCGTACAGGATGTGCTGCTGCCGTTCAAAAAGCGGCCTCTGTCGCCGCGCGCCCACATCTGGCTGCTGCGCGGAGCCATCGCGGGGGTTGCGCTTTTCGCCTGGTGCTTCAGCTATTTCTTCAACCAGATCGACTACATTCTGATGTTCTTCGCGGTCACCGGGACGATCTACCTCGGCGGCGCGGGATCGGTCATCATCGGCGGACTCTACTGGAGACGCGCGACGACGGCGGGGGCCTGGTGCGCGATGTGTTCCGGCGTCGTGATGGGAACGCTCTCGTTCCTCCTGACCAAATTCTGGGAGGACCCGATCTACCCGTATCTCTCGGATCATCATCCGGATCTGCTCAAGCAGTTCGCGTTGATTCTCGAGGGAGCCGGATCGGCGCTGCCGTTCGTAAACTGGGAGATGTCGCCGCACCGCTTCCCGATCTCGGGACAGGAGATGTTCTTCGCTAGCATCCTGCTCGCCATCGGCTCCTACATCCTCGTCTCGCTGCTGACCTGCCGCAAACCGTTCGACCTCGACCGGATGCTGCACCGCGACAGCGGCGCCGCCGCTCCCCCTGCCCCGAAGGAGAAGAAATTCCGCTGGAGCCGGCTTGCCGGAATCACCGCCGAATACAGCCGGTCCGACCGGATTCTCGCCTGGTCGGTCGTGATCTGGACCGGCTATACGTTTTTCATCTTTCTCTTTCAGCTCATTGCGAACACCTGTTTCGGCTTCTGGAGCGACGAAACCTGGTTCGCCTGGTTCGAATATTATACGATCTGGCTGAATCTGCTCATCGGGGCGGTCACCACGGTCTGGTTCACCTGGGGCGGAATCCGCGACCTTGTCCGGCTCTTCCGCCAGTTGAAATCGCTGGACCGCACCGCCGATGCCGAAGATGACGGCAGGGTCGCGGAGCATGCCGATACGGAAACGGAATCCCGAAAAAAAATGCAATCAAAGGAGGCTGCGGAATGAAACGGTTCTTCACACTCATCGAACTCCTGGTCGTCATCGCGATCATCGCGATCCTGGCGGCCATGTTGCTCCCGGCGCTGCAGCAGGCGCGCGAGCGCGGCAAAGCGATCAAATGCACGAGCAACCTGAAACAGCTCGGAACCGCGACCGCCTTCTACACCCAGCAGAATCTCGACATCCTGCCGAGCTGCTTCGACGGCGGCGACGGCACGGCGCCGTTCTGGTATGACAAAATCCAGCAGACGCTCCAGTCGAACAGCACGGCTGTGATATCGGGCGTCTTCGACCACCCCGGCGCAGCCGACCTCCGCAATGAGGACAATACTTACAACAGCAACAACCTGCCTTACAGCTACAATGTCTACGCCGGCTATTACGACACGCTCGGAGACGGCGGCAGCTTCCGGCTCCTGAAAAAACTGACCAAGGTCACCCGGTTGCGGCAGCCGAGCAGGCTCCTGGTCATCACCGACTCGGACGGTTCGCTGTTCTATGACTTCATGCTCGATCCGACCTGGACCGACATGACCATGCCCGGTACGCCCCATGCCGGTTCCGGCAACGCCTCCTATGCCGACGGCCACGCGAAATCCTACCGTTACAATGAACTCATGCCTTACAACAGCGAGGAGCACAAATATCTCTGGAGCGGCGACGGGAGCTTTGAAGCAAGCATCATTTGACGGATTTTTTCAGAACGGCGCTTGGCATCGGCGCAAAACAGTGGTATCCTATAAAAGCTGCGGCGCAAGTATCATCCGCCGCGCAAACGCCATGAATGACGTGTCCGAGCGGCTCTCCGCAGCCCGGAGCGGGGAGACGAGAGAGAAGCAACGTTTCGGGAAACAGAGGAGAAAAACATGTACCGGTATGCCGTTTCCGTCAATGCATCGCTGATCCGCCTCCCCGAATGGCGCAAGGCTTTGTCCGAAAGCCGATTCCACCGAATCGAGCTCTCCTGCGGCCAATATCTCGAACCGCAGGAAACGAAAGAGCTCGTCGAACTGGTCCGCAACGCCGATGAACTCGCCGGAGTCGAAACCGCGTCGGTCCACCTGCCGTTCTGCCCGTTTGAAAAGTTCCCGTATCCGGCCGGAGAGAAGGAGCGGGAAGCCGTCGCGGAATACCTGGCCGAATTCATCCGGCTCACCGCGCCGCTCGCGGCGAAATACTACACCTTCCACGCCAGCATCGAACCGGTCCGGCCGGAAGAGCGCGGCATGCTGCTCGAGCAGACCAGGCCGGTCATCGCATCGCTGGTCCGCGCCGCGGCGGCGGCCGGCGCATCGCTCAATGTGGAGCTCCTGCCGCGAACCTGCATCGGCAATTGCGTCGAAGAGCTTCAGGCGCTGACCGACGGCATGCCGGAGGCGGCCGGAATCTGCTTTGACGTGAATCATCTGACCGGCGACGGCGACCTGAAGCGCGTGCCGGAATTCATCGACCGGCTGCGCGGGCGGCTCCGTTCGTTCCACCTCTCCGACTACGATGGCGTCGATGAGGCCCATTGGCTGCCGGGACTCGGGCTGCTGGACTGGCCCTCGGTCATGGCGGCGATCCGCCGGATTCCGGGCAATCCGCTGCTGATCTTCGAAACGGCCGTCCTGAAACCGTGTTCGGGCCGCCCGCGCGAGATTACGCCGAAGCAGCACTTCCGCAACCTCGAAAGCGCTGCGTTCTACCTCGAAAACTGCGGGGAGCTCGACAGGCGCATCGCAACAGCCGCGATTCCGTGAAAAAGCGGGCAGGGCCTTCCCCGAGGCTCACGCCCGGCATCCGGCTTATTCATTTCCGTGCGCCGTGCCGCAGCCGCGTGCAAAGGTGCCGTCGTCGAGCTCGCGGAAGGCCTGCGCCAGCTCTTCGCGCGTATTCATGACGATCGGCCCCGCCCAGGCGACCGGTTCACCGAGCGGCTTGCCGGAGAACAGCAGAAAACGCGCTCCCTTTTCACCTGCCGTCACGCAAATCCGCTCTCCCCGGCCGAACAGGACGGCGCGGCGATTTTCATGGGAGACGCCGTTGATCCGCAGCGACCCGAGCACGATATAGAGAAAAACAGTGTTTTCCGGCGGTGTTTCGAGCGTCCACTCCCGGCCGGACTCAAGCTCGACGTCGAGGTAGGTCGTTTTGACGAAATCGCCCTGCATCGAAGCCCGGACGCCTTTGTATTCGCCGGAGACGACCGCGATCCGAGCCCCATCTTCGGCGACTTTCGCAATCGCCTCCGCCCTGATGTCATTGTAGGCGGGGGCGGTCATCTTGTCCTTCTTCGGCAAGTTGATCCAGAGTTGAGCGCCGAGCATGTGCTGCGACGGTTTCGGCATCTCCCGGTGGATGATTCCGCCGCCGGCGGTCATCCACTGGCAGCTGCCGTCGGAAATGCAGCCCTGGTTGCCGAGGCTGTCGCCGTGCTCGATATTGCCTGAAATCAGATAGGTGACCGTTTCGATGCCGCGATGCGGATGCCACGGAAAACCGGCGGTATAGTCGTCCGGATTCCGTGAATCGAAAGCGTCCAGCATCAGAAACGGATCGAAATCCTTCACGTCATCATGCCCGATCACCCGGGTCAGCTTCACTCCGGCGCCGTCTTCTGTACGGATGCCGGTCACCACTCTTGCGACTTTTCTGGTATTCATAGATTCTCCTCCTGAAAATAAGCCCTGCCCTTCCCCCTTCCGGAGAACGGATGCGGAAAACCGGCTCCTCTACCGGTTATGAATCAAGATATTGCTTTTTTCGGAATAAGCAAACACAAATTCCGTTTTTCATGCAAAACAGATGAAAAACGGAATGAATGCGGAAGTGATTCCGGCTGCCCGGTCAGAGTTTTTGCGCCGAGAGGCAACGCAGCAGCCCGGTCTGCCCGGCCCGGCAGTGGTCTCCGGACACGCCGAGCAGAATCCTGACCGCCCGGTCGAAATCCAGATATTTCTTATCCGGATTCAACGCCTCCGCAATCCGTTCCCCGGCATACGATTCCAGCCGGCGGTAAAACGCTTCGCCGTAGGCGGTCGAAAGATCGAAGCCCGGCCAGGAGGCATTCGAAGAGTTCCGCTTCGCGTCCCAGAGTTCAATCGCATGGCGCCAGCCGGTGACCGCCTGTCCGTACTTCGCCAGCGCGGCCTCCAGATCGCCGCTGTCCGCCGGGAATGCGGCCCGGTTCGCCTGAAGCAGCTTCAGCTGCGCCTCCAGCCGGTTGGCCGAGGCTTCGAGCCGGTCCTTGTCGATCCCCCGGCTCGACATCGTTTCAATCTCCGAACCGGCATTCAGCAGAGAAATCAGATTTTCCCGGAACAGCTCGTCGATGATCAGCATCTTCCCGCGTCCGCCGCCGTTCATCAGGAGGACGGCTATGACGAACAACGCGAAAACGGCAGCCGCAATCGGCAGCAGGAAGCGGCCGCTGCTCCCCTTGCCGCCGCCGAAATCGAAGGAAAAAGGAGAGCTGCTTTTCCGGTCAGGAGACGCTTCCGGCATCCGGTCGGCATCCTGCCCGGACGCCGGCTCCTCCTCTTCCCGGTCATAGGTTTTCATCCCCGAAAACGGCGGCGGAGGCGGAGGCGGCGCTTTCGGCGCCAGCCCCTGCCGTTCGAGCAGCGAATACAGATCCCCTCCCATGCCCGGAGCCGGCACCTTCGGAGGCGGCGGCGCCGGTTTCGGCGGCGGAGGCGGAACGAAATCCGACCTCTCCGGATGCGGTTTGACCGGCACCGGCCGGAGGACCTTGCGCTCCGGCAGTGCGGAAACGACAAAGTCCTTTCCGCAATTCGTACAGCCGACGGTCTTGCCGAGATAGTTGTCGCCGATCTCAAACCGCTGTCCGCAAAACGTACATTGCGTTCTCATCTCCGTCACCCTTTATTTTGTATCGCCTCAACCGAATTGTTCCCGTGCAAACGCGATTTTCTCCGCCCGGGTCGCGTGCGCGCCGGGAGGCAGCGACTCGATCAGCCGGAGGCGCGAAAGCAGCCCGTGCCCGTTCGCGATCTGGATCGCCAGCCCGGGACGCGCATTGAGCTCAAGCAACAGCGGCCCGCGCCTGCGGTCCGTCGCAATATCGGCGCCGAAATAACCGAGCGGCGTCATTTCGGCACAACGGGCGGCAAGCTCGAGGTGTTCCTCCCACTGCGGAACGACGAGCTCCGAAAAAGCCGCGCCGGTATCGGGATGGTGCGTGACCTCCTTATTGTGCGAGGCCGCGAACTCCGGCCGTCCGTCCCGGATGCGCAGCCCCACGCCGACCGCCCCCTGGTGCAGGTTCGCCCGCCCGTCCGACTCGCGCGTCGCCAGCCGGATCATCGACATGACCGGGTAGCCGCAGAAGACGATGAGCCGCACATCCGGCACACCCTGAAAACTGAAACGGCTGTAAACATCCGAAAAATCGATGCAGCGCTCGAACAGGGCATAATCCACCTGTCCGCCCAGGCTGTAAAGGCCGGAGAGAATATTCGAAATGTGCTCGTAAATGAACTCATAACTGCACACCTCGCCGTTCGGTTTGTAAAAATTCACGCCGTCGTGCCGTTTGATGACGAGAATGCCGCGGCCGCCGCTGCCGTGTCCCGGCTTGATCACGAAGTCCGGCACACCCGCAATCATGTCGCGGAAACCTCTGACCTCATACTGGTGCCGGATGCTGCCGATCAGCTCCGCCGTCGCCACATGGTGACGAATCGCCAGCTGCTTCGTGCGCAGCTTGTCGTCCACATCCGGGTAGTCCGCCCGGCGGTTGTAGCGCATGATGTAGGCGTAATTGCGCTGGTTCATGCCGAGCACGCCGGCGCGATGCAGGCTCGCCGGGGAAACCAGCCGGGGCAGTCTGACGGCGGGCAGTTTCATGGCTTCACCAGCGGTTCGAAGCGCGCGAGCTCCGTCAGCCGGTAGCCTGTGTAGGTGCCGAGCAGCAGAATCACGCCGAGAATAATCAGATTCAGCTCCGCAAACGTGTAGAGCACATACTGCAGATAACCGCTCGACAGAACCAGATAACAGACCGCGGCGGCGCCGATGCTGGCGGCGAGCTGCTTGAGCGTATTCTTCGCTCCGTCCTCTTCCCAGGTCGTCGAAGCGCGCTCGATGGTCCAGGCGATGATGATGATCGGGAAGAAAGTCGCATCAACGAACTCGGGCAGGTTGATCAGGTTCGCTCCCACGCTGATCAGCTGCATCAGCAGAATCACCACGACCACCACCGCCGAAATGCGCGGCACCATCAGCAGATTCAGACGCGACAGCCAGGCGCGGATTCCGAGCCCGACCGTCAGAATCAGCGCGAAATTCACAAGTCCCGGCAGCAGCCGCATTTCGAGGAACGCCATAGCGATCAGCACCGGCATGAAGGTTCCCATCGTCGTGATGCCGACGATGTTGCGCGTGATGACGATGAGCAGAATCGCCAGCGGCAGCAGCGCAAGGCGTTTGAACAGGTTCTGTTCCGAGGCCGGCAGTGAAAAAAGCGAAAAACCAGAAAGCGAACGGTCATCGATGATCTTCGCCCGAATCCGGTTCAGCTGCTCCGCTCCGGCCGGAACCCGGGTCACGGAGAAGCGGATCGATGAATTCTTCGCCCCGGTCACCTCCAGCAGGGATTTGTCGCTGCGCTGCAGAACCAGAAATTCACCGGGAGCTTCAAGCGCCCCTGTGTTCGGCCGGTAGATATGCCAGCGGTCCCCGTACCAGACGTCGAGGTAAACCGACGGCTGCTGCTGATAGCGCTTCTGGTCGAGCAGAATGCCGCGCAGGGCGCGGGCCGGGATGCCGCGCCCGGCCAGCACCGCGATCGCGGCATCGACCGTCACATCGGAACCCGAGTTCGGAGCCAGCGCCCGCTTTTCAGCCGGCGACAGGGCGCCGAGCCGGAGCAGCAGGGCCGGAACCAGTTCGGCGGCAGGCAGTTTACGTTCCGGGTCGATCCGGTCCAGAATTGCGGCGGCAGCAATCTTCACCGTATCCGCAACCAGCGTTTCTCCGGCGTTTTCCGGCGGAGAAAGAGGCGGCAGCTCCCGCTGCGGCGCCGGCACCAGGCGGTAGCGGCACGATACGCGGCGCGTTTCAACCGGGGCCGGCAGCGTCAGCACCATGCGCGGAAAACCGTCCTGCTCCTGCAGCTGAAACCGGGTGCGGCTGTCGGGGTCGAGCCCGAACGCCCATCCCGCATCGGGCTCCGGCACGGCGAGAGAGATCCGCACCGGTTCATCTCCGGACGGCTCCAGCGTGATATTGCCGTCGACCTGATAAAAGAAAGCGGCGCGGTCGCTGAGGCTGAAACCGAAAAAGTTGATCTTCACAAACGAAACCGCCACCGCTGCGACGGCCAGAAGAATCACCAGGATGTAGAGCATCCGGCGCGGATTGCGGGAATCGGCCATTTATCCTCCTTACAGCACGTTGCGGCGGGACGGATCGACCGCCGCAATGCCGTTGATGATGTTGCGGCCGACCAGAACCGGATATTCGAACTTGCTGCGGTCGGTCAGCGTGAATTCGCGCTCGAGCGTCAGATGGCCCATGCGGAAGGTCAGCATGACGGAAATCCGTTCAAGCGACTCTCCGCCGTGCTGCTTGATGCGGACCGTCCGCGCCACCGGCAGTTCGTACTCCTTCGACTCCCCGCCGGAACGGGCAAAGACCCGGAAGGAGACCCATTTTCTGCCGTCGCGCTCGAAGGTCCGGACATCCCGCGCATCGATCGAGCTCGTCGTCGCGCCTGTGTCGATCCGCGCCTCGAAGGGAACGGTGAAATCCGGCAGGTAGACCACTTCGGTCTCCCCGATGATTCCGAGCGGAAGATCGGTCACGACCTTGTTCTCCGGCGGGGGAGGCTCCGGCATCTCCGCCCGGCGGCAGCAGCCGGCCATCCCCAGAATCACAACACACGGCAGAAGCGTACCGACCAGCCTCATAATCCTCACGAACCTCCCTGAGCAATCCCTCCGGAACTCCGTTCCGGAATACTGATAATGATATCAGTTAAAATAGTCTGAATCCGCCCCTTTGTCAACCGCGGCGGCAACTTAATTCGATGACAAAACGGCAATCTTCCGACCTGTATGAGAAAAAAGCCCGCTCCCGGAAATCCGGGGAACGGGCTTTCGGAACACCGTCCGGCTTACTTCATGAGTTCGCCGAGGTTCTTGTAGAAGGTCATGCGGCGCTTCGCGTCGGCTTCCGCCTTCGTGAACAGCTCTTCGGCATCGGCCGGAGAGGTCTTGAAGAGGGCCTTGTAACGGTTCTCGCTGCGGATGAACTCCTGGAAGCTCGCAGTGGCTTCCTTGGTCTCCCACTTGAACGGCTGCTCCTCCGCCGGGTTGTAGCGATAGAGCGGCCAGTAGCCAGCCTCGACCGCGCGCTTCGCTTCGGTCTGGCTCTTCGACATGTTGATGCCGTGAGCGATACACGGAGCATAGGCCAGAATGATCGACGGGCCGTTGTGCGCTTCGGCCTCGCGGATCGCGGTCAGCGCCTGCTGACGGTTCGCGCCCATCGAGATCGAGGCGACATAGACATTGCCGTAGCTCATGCACATGAAGCCGAGGTTCTTCTTGGTCAGGCGCTTGCCGCTGTTCGCGAAGAGCGCCACAGCACCGATCGGAGTCGACTTCGAAGCCTGGCCGCCGGTGTTCGAGTAAACCTCGGTGTCGAGCACGAGGATGTTCACATTGCGGTTCTGCGCAACGACATGGTCGAGGCCGCCGAAACCGATGTCGTAGGCCCAGCCGTCGCCGCCGAGGATCCAGACCGACTTGTCGACGAAGTAATCCTTCAGCTCGAGCATCTTGGCGTAGATTTCCCGCTTTTCGCCTTCGGATTTTTCAACGGCGACCTTCAGCAGTTCGCCGAGCTTTTCCTGATTGGCCATCGCTTCGTCGGAAGTGTTCTCCCAGTTCGCGACCGCGTAATCAAGCGCCGATTTCATATCGTCGCAGCAGACACCGAGTTCCTGGATCTTTTTGATGCAGTCCATCAGCTGTTTGCGGTTCGTATCGACCGCGAGGCGCATGCCGAAGCCGTATTCCGCGTTGTCCTCGAAGAGCGAGTTCGCCCAGGCCGGACCGCGGCCCTTCTTGTCCTTGCAGTACGGCAGCGACGGGAACGAGCCGCCGTAGATCGACGAACAGCCGGTCGCGTTCGCGACGATCATGCGGTTGCCGAAGAGCTGGCTGACCAGCTTGACGTACGGAGTTTCGCCGCAGCCCGCGCAGGCGCCGCTGAACTCGAAGTACGGCATCAGGAACTGCGAACCCTTGACGGTCTTCGCATCGGTGCCGCCCATGACATTGTCCGGCAGCGAGAGGAAGAATTCGACGTTCTCGTCCTGGCCGGCGGCACGCTCTTCCGGCGTGTGGGTCAGGTGGATCGCCTTCTCCTTGACCGGGCAGGTCTCGACGCAGACGCCGCAACCGGTGCAGTCTTCGATGAAGACCTGCAGACGGTACTTGAGACCGAGCTCCTTCTTGACCGGCGGCTTCGCGTCGACGGTATTGAAGGAGGCCGGCGCTCCGGCGAGATTCGCCGGCTCGATCAGCTTCGAACGGATCGCGGCATGCGGGCACGCCATCACGCACTGGTTGCACTGGATGCAGGCGGCCGAATCCCACTTCGGAACCGACGGAGCGATTCCGCGCTTCTCGAACTTCGAGGTCGCGGTCGGCATCGAACCGTCATAGGACATCGCGGAAACCGGAATGTCGTCGCCCTTCTGGTGCAGGATCGGCTTCATGAGCGTATTCGCGAACGTGCCCATATCTTCGGTGATGAGCGCCTTCGGCTCGTAGGCCGCGACGCCGTCCAGCGAAGCCGGAACTTCGACTTCCTTCAGCATGGCGAGCGCCTGATCGACGCAGGCCTGGTTTTCCTTGACGACATCGTCGCCCTTCTTCTTGAACTTCTTCTCGATTCCGGACTTGATGTAGCCGATCGCCTCGTCGGCCGGAATGATGTTGGCCAGCTTGAAGAAGCAGGTCTGCATGATGGTCGAAACGTACTTCGGGCTGCCGACTTCGAGCGCGAGCTTCAGCGCGTCGATCGTGTAGACCTTCACATGCTTCCTGACGATGACTTCCTGCATTTCGCGGGTGAAACTCTCGAAGACCTTGTCGGCCGGGAGTTCGCTGTTGATCAGGAACGTGCCGCCGTCAACGATGCCGGCGAGCATGTCGTAACGGCCGATGTAAGCCGGATTGTGGCAGGCAACGAAGTTCGGCGCCGTGATCGTGTATTCGCTGGTGATCGGCTTGTCGCCGAAACGCAGGTGCGAAACCGTGATGCCGCCGGACTTCTTCGAGTCGTAGACGAAGTAGGCCTGCACGTACTTGTTGGTGTGGTCGCCGATGATCTTGACCGAGTTCTTGTTCGAGCCGACGGTGCCGTCGCCGCCGAGGCCCCAGAACATGCAGGCCGTGGTGCCGGCCGGCTCGGTGACGATCTCTTCATCGATCGGCAGCGAAAGACCGGTCACGTCGTCATTGATGCCGACGGTGAAATTGTGGGTGTTCTTGCCGTCCATGTGCTTGTAGATCGCATTGACCATCGACGGAGTGAACTCTTTGCTGGCCAGTCCGTAACGACCGCCGATAACGGTGACATCCTTCCCGGCGAGAGCGGCCTTGACGTCGAGGAAAAGCGGCTCGCCGAGGCTGCCGGGCTCCTTGCAGCGGTCGAGGACCGCAACCTTCTTGACGGTCGCCGGCAGCGCCTTGACGAGCACATCGGCAGCGAACGGGCGATAGAGACGAACCTTCAGGAGACCGAGCTTCCGGCCCTTCGCATTCAGGTAGCCGATCGCCTCTTCGATGGTCTCGCAGGCGGAGCCCATCGCGACGATGACCTTGTCGGCGTCGGCGGCGCCGACGTAATCAAACAGGTGATACTTGCGGCCGGTGACTTCGCCGACCTTGTCCATGTACTTCTGGACGATGGCCGGGAGCGCCTCGTACTGCTTGTTGGTCGTCTCGCGGCCCTGGAAGTAGACGTCCGGATTCTGGGCGGCCATCTTCGCGTACGGAGCATCCGGGCGCAGCGCGCGGTTGCGGAAACGCTCGACGTACTTCATGTCGAGCATCGACTTCATGTCGGAGTAATCGAGCAGCTCGACCTTCTGGAACTCATGGGAGGTGCGGAAGCCGTCGAAGAACGCGAGGAACGGGATTTCGCTCTCGAGCGTCGCGAGGTGGGCGACGAGCGCGAGGTCGTGGGTCTCCTGGATCGACGCGGCGGAGGTCATCGCGTAACCGGTCGCGCGGCAGCTCATCACGTCGGAATGGTCGCCGAAGATCGACAGCGACTGGGCCGCGAGGGCGCGGGCCGAAACGTGGAAGACGGTCGGGAGCATCTCGCCGGCGATCTTGTACATGTTCGGAATCATCAGCAGCAGCCCCTGGCTGGCCGTGTAGGTCGTGGTCAGCGCACCGGCCGAAAGAGAACCGTGCACCGCACCGGCGGCACCGGCTTCGGACTGCATTTCAACAACTTCAAGCTTCTGGCCGAACATGTTCTTCTGGCCCTGGCTGGCCCAGATGTCGGCGTACTCGCCCATCGTCGAGGAAGGGGTGATCGGGTAGATCGCCGCCACCTCGCTGAACGCGTAGGCAACGTACGACGCCGCGTAATTCCCGTCGATGGTTTGCATTTTTTTAGCCATGATTCCTCCGTTATTGATTAGATGAGTAAAAGTTGGCTTCTTTTACTGAAAAAGACCGTTATGACACCTCAGTTCCACAAATAATATCACAATTTACACCCGATCGGCGATTTTTTCAACCCGTTTCGGTTGAATTTCCGCAAGGAATCATCCGGCGAATGCCGTTTTGCCGAAAAATCCATAACGAATCATGAAAATTCCATTTGGCGATTGCGCATCCCGGGTTATATTATAAGAAGAATAAAAGGAACCGGCATTGCCATTTTCAGGCCCGGAGAAAGCGATATTTATGAAAGAACTCAGAATCGGACTTATCGGCTGCGCGGGGCGCGGCACACTCGCCGATCACGCCAATTTGCCCGGCAAAGCGCGCGTCGTCGCCGGCGCGGACCGCTACCCGGAACAGCGGCAGATGTTCCTCGACCGCTACCGCGAAAAATACCGCACGGAGCCGGCCGTCTACACCGACTACCGCGAAATGATCGACAAAGAGCAGCTCGACGGCGTCGTCATCGCCAGTCCGGACTTCCTGCACGAAGAGCATGCCGTCTATGCGCTCGGACACAGGGTTCCGGTCTATCTCGAAAAACCGATCGCAATCGCGATCGACAGCGCCGACCGCATCCTCGAGGCAGCTTATGCCGGCCGAACCAAGCTCGTCATCGGCCACAACATGCGTTACATGGCGTTCGTCCGCAAGATGAAGGAGATCATCGACGCCGGAACGATCGGAGAAGTCAGGGCGGTCTGGTGCCGTCACTTCGTCAGCTACGGCGGCGACGCCTATTTCCGCGACTGGCACGCCAGAAAGGCGTACAGCAACAGCCTGCTGCTGCAGAAGGGCGCGCACGATATCGACGTGATCCACTTCCTGGCCGGATCGCGCACGGTGCGGGTCAACGGCATGGGCAATCTCTCCGTCTACGACAAGCTGCCGCGCCGGCCGGCGGGAGAGGAACGGATCCGAGAGGGCATTGCGTCGGTCTGGAAGACGGACCACTGGCCTCCGCTCGAGCAGAAGGAACTCTACCCGGTCATCGAGGTGGAGGATGTCAACATGATCAACATGCAGCTCGCCAACGGCGTCATGGCCAGCTACGAGCAGTGCTTCTACACGCCGGACACCTGCCGGAACTACACGGTCATCGGCACACGGGGGCGGCTCGAAAATTACGGAGACTACTCGCCGAAGAGCGACATCCAGATCTGGACCCGCCGCACCGACAACTTCCGGCTCGAAGGCGACATCACCTGCCGCGTCGATGCGTCGGACGGCTCCCACGGCGGCGCCGACCCGCTGATCATCGAAAGCTTCATCGACGCGCTGCACGGCGTCTACGACGTCTGGTCGACGCCGCAGGCCGCGCGTTACAGCGTCGCGGCAGGCTGCTGCGGCGCGGATTCGATCCGTTCCGGCGGCATGCCGGAGAACGTTCCGGCGCTGCCGGACTATCTGGAAAACTGGGATTTCGCCCGGGCAGAGGAGAAAAAGTAACATGCGCGTACTCGTCACCGGCGGCGCCGGCTTCATCGGCAGCCACATCGTCGAACATTTTCAGGGAAAAGCCGAAGTGAGGGTGCTCGACTCGCTGCGCTCCGGTTACCGCCGGAACCTCGACGGCTTCGACGTCGAATTCATCGAGGGGGACATCCGGAACCGCGAACTCGTGCGGCAGGCGATGCAGGACGTCGATTACGTCTTTCACCTCGCCGCGCTCGTCAGCGTGCCGGAGTCGATGGAGAAAATCACGGAGTGCATGGACATCAACGGCACCGGCATGATCGTCGTCCTGGAAGAGGCCGCCCGCGCCGGCGTCAGAAAGCTCTGTTTCTCGACCTCGGCGGCCGTCTACGGCGACAATCCCGAGCTGCCGAAACGCGAAAGCATGACGCCGGAGCCGAAGAGCCCGTATGCGATCACAAAGCTCGACGGCGAATACTACTGCCGGATGTTCACCGAAACCGGGAAACTGCAGACCGCCTGTCTGCGCTACTTCAACGTGTTCGGGCCGCGCCAGGACCCGAAGAGCGCCTATGCCGCCGCAGTGCCGATTTTCATCGACAAGGCCCGGAAGAACGAACCGCTGACGATTTTCGGCGACGGCGGCCAGACCCGCGACTTCATCTTCGTGAAGGACATCGTCGCGGCGAACGCGTTCCTCGCCATGAGCGCTCATACCGGCGTCTACAACATTGCGAACGGCGGCAAAATCACCATCAACGACCTTGCGAAAGAGATCATCCGGCTGACCGGCTCGAAATCCGAAATCGTACACCTGCCGGAACGGGCGGGAGACATCAGGCATTCGACCGCCTCGCCCGAGAAGATCCGCGCCGCCGGCTTCACCTCCTCGTGGAGCTTCGCCGACGCGCTCGCCGAAACCATCGGCCGTTAGCGGGAACGAATTCCCGGGGCGGGAGAATTTCCGCCCCGCTTTTCTTACGGATACAGTTCGGCGATACGGGTCGGGTTTCCGGCTTTCCGCATCGCCTGCTGCACCTCCGCATACGGCAGTTCCGCGGCAGTCGTCCGCCGTTCCGCGGCAAGCGCCGCCGCGGCTCCGGCGGCCTCTCCGGTCAGCGCCGCCACGGGAATCACCCGGGTCACCTCCCACGCATCGCCCTCCGACGAAATGCAGCGGCCCGCCGCCAGCACATTGCTCAGCGTTTTCGGCAGCAGCGAACGGTACGGTAATTCCCAGACCTTGCCGCAGCATCTCCAGTCGGCGCAGACCCCGACCGAATCCTCGAACGCCCGCCACTCCATACCCGGCTGCAAGGTGAACGCCCCGTCAATCCGCCGGGTGTGGCGCAAATCCGGCATGGCCGGCAGCTTGAGCGGGAAACGGCCGAAACGGTCGGCCGCCCCCGAAGCATAGGCTTCCGCAAGCTGCCGCCGGTATCTCTCCCGCCCGGCCATGACGAAATCACTGACCATCCGCCCGCTGACGCCGGGCTCCGTAAAATCCGGGTCGGTCGAACCGCCGACGATCGAAGCGCGGATTCCGGGCGCGAGCACAGCTCCGCTCTCCTGCTTTGAATACTCCAGCGTCCAGCTTGCCAGCGCATTCGCCGCAACCGGGCAATCCGCCCCGGCAAAAAAAGCGACATCCGCATCACCGGACGCATCGACGAACACAGCCGCCTCGAGGCGTCCGATGCCGGACTTGTTCGCCACCCGCACCGCCGTCACCCGGTCGCCCGCCGTCTCCGCATCGATCAGCTGCGTGTCGAGCCACAGGTCGCAGCCGGACGCCTGAAGCAGTTCGTCGATCCCGAGCACCATCGAAGCCGGAGAAAAAACAACCCGGTAACGCTTTTCTTCCGCCAGGTTTCTGCCGCTGCTCCAACCGGGCGGAATTTCACCGGGTCCGTATTTGAGACCGGTTTTCAGGAGTTCTTCGGAGATGCCGAAGGTCACCTGCGTTCCGTTGCCGTCGCAGAGAGGCAGATAGATGAAAATGATTCCGGCCGTGGCGAGACCGCCCCAGAGCACCGTTTTCTCAATCAGCGCGGTCTTCGCCCCGCGACGGGCCGCCGCAAGCGCCGCCGCCACACCGGCAACGCCGCCGCCGGCAACCACAACATCGTAACGTTTCGTGAAATCGTTCCGCATCGTATCCGTTCCTATTTTACGTCCAGAGCGAACAATACACCGACAATCAGCAGCAGCAGCTCGGTCAGGCTGCCGGCCAGCGTGATGAAATCCGACGTAACCCCGCCGTAATTCCGGCGGAAGTAGCCCGCAAACCCGGTCGCGCAGAAATAAACCACGGCGCCCGCTGCAATCACCCCGAACGGAAAGAACGGCAGCATGATCAGATAGAGGATGCCGAACGCCCACCAGCCGGCCCGGCGGTTTTCATGCGGCACCGGCAGCAGCGGCACGCCGCTCTCGCGGTCCGGGTCGGCGGCCAGCATCCCCTGCACCGTAAAAGCACCGGCCAGGATCACGAGAATCCAGAGCTTCGCGCCGTAGAAAGCCAGCGTGAACAGCAATGCGGCCTTGGCCACCTCCAGCAGCGAAACGAAGACGGCGGCCAGAGGATTGCCGATCGCGTTCCAGTCCCCGGTCATCCTCGGCAGCGCGTCGACCATCGGGACCCCGTGCTGCTTCAGCAGAAAACACGACGTCAGCAGCCCGAGGCCGCGCCCGGAATCCTTCAAATCAAGGAACGCCGTGCAGAGAACCGCGAAAATGATGCTCCCCGCCACCGGCTTGAAAACGACCGAGCAGAAGACCGCCGCCAGCGCCAGCAGGATGCCGACCGCCGCCCCTGCCAGCGGAAATCCGACCAGCTTCGAAGTCGCATCCGTCCTGCCGCCGAGCCGGGCGCGCAAAGCCGCCGGCAGCGGAAAATCGATCAGCATCTCCCAGGCGCCGAATGCGCCGCGCAGATATTTTTCAGGTTTCATCATGACCTTTGATCCTTTTGTATTCGGCACACATGAGTTCATGGACCCGGGCGGCCAGCTCCTTGCGGTTTTCACCGGGAACCGGTTCCACGACCGGCAGAATATAAACATCGGCCTTCACATGCGACAGGCCGAGAATCCGCCAGATGTGCGGAAAAAGCGCAGCGTGCCCGAACCAGGCCAGCGGATAGGCGTTCGGGTCCCCGCTGCTGAAAAACGTCAGCAGCGGCTGAATGCGGCACCCGGCCTCGACCGCCGCCTCGAACGGCGTCGACTTGAACGGCAGCAGCCCGTGCTCGCCGTCCGTGCTCGTTCCCTCCGGATAGACGAGCAGATTGATCTTGTGCTCGAGCGTCGCAATCATTTCATCGGCGGCCTCCTTCGATTTCTGACGCGACGTGCGGTTGATCCAGATCGGGCGGCTCTGCGCGACGAACGGGCCGAGCACCGGCCATTTCCGCATCTCCATCTTCGGCGCGAACCGGATCGGGAAAATCGCCGCATGGGTCAGAATATCCAGATACCCCTGATGATTGCTGACGATCAGCCCGCCCGGAAACTGCTGCGGATCGCCGTGGACCTCAATCTCGAAATTGAAAATCCTCGCCGAGCCGCGCGCCCACTCCCGCGCATGCCGGGCCGAACATGCGACGGCATCCCAGCCGGAGCGCCCCTTCTGATCCCGGTGCACCCGGATGCTCGATACGATAAACCACCAGACGACTTTCCAGAACCGCACGATTCTGCGAATATAATGCTTCACCATTCCCGACCGATCTCCCACCGGAATCATTCCGGCTACTCTTTCCATTCTCAGAACGGAAACTCTTCCGTTTCCGGCTGTTCCGTCTCCGTTTTCTCCAGAACCCTGTGCGGATCGGCGGCGCGGGTCTGCTCCGCGACGCCGTGCACCATAACCGCCTTCCCCTCCGCCCCCGACACCGGGCAGATGTACTGACAGCAGCCGCAGCCGATGCAGAGCTCCTCCACCACCTGAGGAATCGTCAGGTGATCCCTGTACGGCACCATCTGGAGCGCACCGGTCGGACAGTGTTCGGCACAGGCCCCGCAGCTTGTGCCGTCGGTCACGACCACGCAACGCTCCCGGTAATACCGCACCACGCCGATCCGGCAATGGTGCTTCTCGTCGGCGGTCAATTTTTTCAGCGCGCCGGTCGGACAGAGATTCGAACAGTTGCGGCATTCGAACTCGCATTTGCCGACTTCAAAGGAAAGCACCGGCTGCCCCATCCCGGCCAGTCCGTATTCGAGGAAGGCCGGTTTCAGGGTGTGTCCGGTACAGTTTGCGATACACAATCCGCAGCCCGTGCAGCGGCGCAGGAATTCGTCGCGGCTGCCGGCTCCGGGCGGCATCACCGGCGGCACGCCGCCGGCGGCTTTCCCCGATGAGGCGCTGTGCCGGATCAGCCGCCCGGCCGGCAGCGCCAGAGCGGCGGAAATTCCGGCCGCGGCCAGAAAAGCCCGGCGTCCCCGGTCGACCTCCTGCTTCGGTTCCTCCGGCGGAACCTCCTTCTCCGGACGGCGGCCGAAACGGATCGCCCCGAAACGGCAGACTGCGCCGCAGTTCATGCACGCCACGCAGCGCTCGGTATCGAGCCTCCGGTTCCGGACGTCGATACAGCCGGCCTTGCAGACCTTCACGCATTGGCCGCACCGCATGCACTTGTCGGGATCGAGTCCGAGCGGAAAAAACGCCCGGCGCGCCAGGAGCCCGAGCACCGCCCCGACCGGACAGAGCGTATTGCAGAAAATCCTCCCCCGGTATGCCGCCGCGCCCAGAACCGCCAGCAGCAGCCCTCCGGCCAGCGCGGCCGGCAGCAGCGGGACCTCCGGGCGCGGTTCCAGCGGAACGACCGAATCGACCCGCCCGTACAGACTGTTGTTGCCCTCGATGAAAAGCGCCTGCCCGACGCCGGCCGCGTTCCGTCCGAAAAGCGAATACGGATCGAGAAGGCCGAGCGGCACGATCCAGCCGCCGAGCGCGAGCAGGACCGCAATCAGCAGCACCAGACAGCGTGTGCGTTTCAGGTTCGGCTGGAGCTTATACCGGAAGCGGTTGAAGCTGACCAGCCTGCCGAGGCGCGCAAAAATATCCTGCATCACGCCGAGCGGACAGCAGAAAGAGCAGTAAAACCGGCCCGCCAGCAGCGCGGAAGCGGCAACGACCGCAAACAGAACCAGCGACACAATCGAAAACCGCGTGAGCGCGCGGAGAAACGACGGCAGGAACTCCCCTTTCGCCGCTTCGCCGCACCAGACGGCAAGCGATGAAAATCCGGCGAGGAAACCCGCCAGAACGAACAGCGAGACGACAATTCGCAGATACTTCAGCAGCCGGAACTTCAGCATGGTTCAGAGCACCACCCTCCGGATATCGAGTTTGCCGAGCTCGGTCGTGCCGAGTCCGAGCTTCTGCCCGGCCGGGATATGCCCGATCGTCGAAAGCGGGAAGTCGATCATGCGCGCCGAAGCCGTATCGACGGCGACGATGTCGCGCGACAGGAGCAGACTGCGCAGATTCCGCACCACCGAATTCGCGTTGCCGCGCGGACCGCCGGTCGCCATGACCCGGAACGCGTCGACCACGTTCAGGTCCGGCCGCCGGATCAGGCTCGCATCGGCGATGCACTGCTGCAGGTTGTTGGCGTGCATATGGCGCCGGTCCCAGACGAGCCCCATGAAATTCTTCATGGCGCAGGTCAGCTTCGCGCCGCCGTGGTGCTTGAGGACCGGAACGTTGAAAAATACGTCGCTGTCGAGAATCAGCCGATGCACCTTCGCCTTCTTCATGTTGACGGCGCCGGGAATATCGACCTCGCGGTAATCCTCCTCCACCGCGCCGGAGACCATCTTGCCGCCGGCGGCCTCGACCGCCGCCCTGATTCCGCTTTTCGAATAGCTGGCGACCCAGTTGTCGCAGGTGTGGTCGAAGACGGAAACCTCCTTCGCTCCGGCCTCCAGGCAGCGGCTGACCATGCGGCCGACCAGCTCCGGATTCGTGTTCGCGCCGCTTTCGGGCGGACGGTCCCAGCCGATGTTCGGTTTGATGACCACGCTCTGACCGGGCTTGACGAAAGCGGACATGCCGCCGAAGAGGGCGATTCCGGCGTCGAACATTTCAGCCGGCGAATCTCCCCGCAGGGCGACCAGATCCGGCGTTTTCCCCTCCGCCGGAGGCTGCTGTTCCGCGGCGGCCGCATTTCCGAGCCGCCCGGCGATCCCGACCGTCAGCGCAAGCGCGGCGGTCCCCTTCAGAAAATCCCGACGATCCATCCCGTGCCTCCTCATAACTGGTTGATTCCGGTTGTCTGCATTTCTGTAAATTATAGCACTTCTCCGTGAATTTACAAGAAAAGAAGGGGCGAAAACTTGAGAATTGACCGATCCGGAAGTATAGTATGCGACCGTGCTGTTTCGGAAAACAACCAATAGGATACATTCATGGCACCACTCTCCCGGATCGGAACGCCTCTCTGTCTCGCCCTGATTGCCGGATTTCTGATCGTGCTGACCGGTTGCGGAGAAACCGGCAGCCGGACCGTCGACCAGATCAGGGTCGTCGACGGCGCCGAACAATGCGCCCTGCCCGGAAAGGCGTTCGCCAGGCCGGTCAAGATCGAACTGCTCGGCCCGCAGGAACCCGGGCTGCTCGGCGGCAAAGGCAGCCGTTCGCCCGCGGCCGGAAGCGTCGTGCTCTTCGAACCCGCCGACGGCTCCGACCTGAAGGTCGATCCGGAAGTCGTCAAGACCGACGAGGGCGGCGGCGCGGTCGTGACCGTCACCGCCGGAAAAACCACCGGCGACCAGTATCTGCGGATCATTCCGAAGGATGCCCCCGACAGAAGCGTCACGCTCCGTTTCATCACCGGCATGCAGATCGACGGCGACAACGAACAGTACCGGACCGGATCGGTCAGCGCCGAGCCGCTCTCGGTGAAGCTTGTGAAGCCGGACGGATCTCCCGCTCAGGGCGTCGCAGTCAACTTCGACCTGCTGGCCACCGCCGAAGGCGCCAGAACCAATGCGAAAATCCTGACGCCGACGGCGGTGACCAACGCCGACGGCATCGCCGAAACCGAGGTGAAACTCGGCGACCGCAGCGGCGTCTACAACATCGGAATCAGCGTGGTCAGCCCGGAAGAGGGCTTCCTGATCCAGAACAAGACGGTCAAGCTGCTCGGCTTCAACATCATCTCGGTCGTCATCGCCGTGCTCGGCGGACTCGCGCTCTTCGTCTTCGGCATGGAACTCATGGGCGACGGCATTCAGAAGATCGCCGGCGAGAACATGAAGAAGGTCCTGCAGTTCTTCGCCCGCAACGGCATCGTCGCCGTGCTGGCCGGAACGCTGGTCACGGCGGTCATCCAGTCGTCGAGCGCCACGACGGTCATGGTCATCGGCTTCATCAACGCCGGGCTGCTGAATCTGTCGCAGGCGATCGGCATCATCTTCGGCGCGAACATCGGCACGACCGTCACGGCGCAGATCATTTCGTTCAATCTCTCCGGGCTGGCGCTGCCGGCGATCACGATCGGTTTCGTCATCACGCTTTCCAAAAAACGGACGGTCAAGGGGTGGGGAGAGAGCATCCTCGGTTTCGGGCTGCTGTTCTTCGGCATGATGATGATGTCCGGCGAGCTCAAAATGCTCGCGGACTTCCCGGATTTCCGGAACGCGTTCCAGTGGTTCGACTGCCGCCCGGCCGCTTTCGGCGGCTGGATGCCGATCGGCGCGGTGCTCGGAGCGATCCTGATCGGGCTGGTCGCCACCGTGCTGATCCAGTCGAGCTCGGCCGCGATGGGCATCGTGCTCGCGCTGGCGGCGGGCGGACTCATCAACTTCTGGACCGCCGTACCGCTCCTCATCGGCACCAATATCGGCACGACCATCACCGCCATGCTCGCGGCGATCACGGCGAACCGCGTCGCCAAGCAGGCGGCCGTCGCCCACACGCTGTTCAATCTTTTCGGCGCGGTCCTCATGCTCGTGCTGTTCTACGTGCCGTACGGACCGCAGCGGATTCCGGTATTCCTCTATTTCATCAATGCGATCACGCCGGGCAACGTTTTCGCGCCGGACCCGCAGAATATCGAACGCCATATCGCCATGGCGCACACCTTCTTCAACGTCGCGGTCGTCCTGCTGCTGCTGCCGTTCATCAACCAGTTCGCGCGGCTCTGCAACTGGCTGCTGCCGATCCCGGCCAACGAGAAAATCCGGATCCAGCCGCTCGAGCCGAACCTGCTGTCGACGCCGTCCGTTGCGCTGAAGCAGTCCGTCAGCGTGATCCGCATGATGGTCGAAGACTCCTGGAAAATGGTCGACCAGGCCGTCAACATGCACTTCATCGCCGGAGTCTCCGACGCCGACAGGTATAAAGCGCTCGCCGAGGCCGAGGAGCGGATCGACGCCATGCAGGCGGAAGTGACCGCCTACCTCGTCCAGATCACCCGGCGGCAGCTGACCGAGCCGCAGTCCGAGCTCGTCCCGCTGCTCATGCACTGCACGAATGACGCGGAGCGCATCGCCGACCACACCGAGCTCATCCTCCAGCTGACCGACCGGCTGCTGAAAACCGGCAAGAAGGTCTCCCTCTCCGGCAAGAAAGATCTCCGCAAACTCTGGAACGTCCTCGACGATCAGGCCCGCAACACGATCTCGGCGCTCGGCAGCACGAGTCCCGAACAGATCAAGTTCGCCATGAAGGACGAGCGACGGCTCCAGAAAATGGCCGCCAAGCTCGAAGCCGCCCATACCGAACGGCTCCGGAAAGGCAAGTGCCAGCTGGCCAATGCCGTCATCTTCATCGAAATGCTCGGAGAAATGACCAAAATCGGCGAACGCCTGTCAAACATCGCGGAACGCACTCCGGAAATCCAGAAACACTATATCGAGCTTTGATCATCATGAACGACTGCAGAATCATTCCGTTTGAAACGATCGCTTCGGCGGTCGCGGAACTCTGCGGCAAGGCCGCCTGCGACCTGCCGCCCGACGTCCTCGACCGGCTGAAAGTCATGGAGAAACAGGAGACGGGCGAACTCGCCGCCGATTTCTTCCGCCAGTATTTCGAAAATGCGCGAATCGCCGGGGCGGAACGCATGGCGCTCTGTCAGGACACCGGCTTCGCAGTCTACTTCATCGAGCTCGGCGACCGCGTCCGGCTCGACCGCGGCACGCTCAGCGAGGCGGTGGCGGCCGGAACCGCCCGCGGTTACGAGACGCATTTCCTGCGCAAATCGATCGTCGACGATCCGCTGTTCGACCGCAGGAATACGAAAAACAACACGCCGCCGGTGATCCACCTTGAGCTCGTGCCGGGCGACGGGCTCCGCATCGTCCTCGCGCCGAAGGGAGGCGGTTCCGAAAACATGTCCGCCATCCGGATGCTGAAACCCTCCGACGGCCGGAAGGGCGTGGTGGAGTTCGCGGTCGAGACCGTGCGGAACGCAGGCGGCAATCCGTGTCCGCCGACCGTGGTCGGCATGGGCATCGGCGGAACTTTCGAGAAAGCCGCGTATCTCGCCAAAAAAGCGCTGCTGCGCAAAACCGGCGAGCCGCACCCGGACCCGCGCTATGCCGAACTCGAAGCGGAGATTCTCGAGAAGATCAACGCGACCGGCGTCGGCCCGCAGGGGCTCGGCGGAGTCGTGACGAGCCTTGCGGTCCACATCGAATATTTTCCGTGCCATATCGCCAGCCTGCCGGTCGCGATCAACCTGAACTGCCATGCGGCGCGCCATGCGGAGGTGACCTTATGAACACGATCAGAATAACGACTCCGCTCACCGGAGAGGTAGCGAGAGGGCTGAAAGCCGGTGACCGGGTGCTGCTCTCCGGCGTGATCTGGACCGGCCGCGACCAGGCGCACAAGCGTCTCGTCGCTCTTCTCGACGAAGGGAAGCCGCTTCCGGTGGAGCTGAAGGACCAGGTCATCTACTTCGTCGGCCCCTGCCCCGCCCCGCCCGGACGCCCGATCGGCAGCGCCGGGCCGACCACCAGCTACCGGATGGACGCCTATTCGCCGCGGCTGCTGGAAGCGTGCGGACTCCGCGGCATGATCGGCAAAGGCGCGCGCACCTCCCCCGTGGTCGAAGCCATGCGGCGCTGCGGCGCTGTCTACTTCGCGGCGACCGGCGGCGCCGGCGCCCTGATCGCCCAATGCATCAAGCGGTGCGAGCTGATCGCCTTCCCGGATCTCGGTCCCGAGGCGATTTACCGCCTCGAAGTCGAGGACTTCCCGCTCGTCGTCGCTACCGACGCAAACGGAGCGACCCTGTACAGCTGACCGCCGGAACCCGCGGCATTCTCCCCGCGGCCGGGCGCTCCTCAGCGCATCGCGTCGCCGACCTGCCGCCGAAAGGATTCCCAGCGTTTTTCGTCGAGGATCCGGTGCGGGCAGTTCTTGCCGCTCCAGTCCTGATGCTTGCGCAGCGCCGACAGCGGCAGGTTGAATTTGCGCAGCAGACAGGCGGCGAGCTTCACGCCGTTGGCCTCCGCCCGGCGGTAGAGCTGTTCGTCCTTTCCTGTGCAGCGGCTGCGGCAGATTTCAATGCCGATGCTGGCGCGGTTGCCTTTCCCCTGCCCGTCTCCGGCATGCCAGCCGTTCACGTCGAGCGGCAGAATCTGGATCGCCTCGCTCTCGTCGACGGCGAAATGATACGAGACATAGCTGTTGTCCCGGCGGTTGTTCAGATAGGTTCGTTCATTGACCGCGGGCCCGACGTTCCAGGTGTTGTGAATCGTGATATATTCGACCTTCGGCATCGGGTTGCCGTATTTGTACTTCAGGTTGTAACTGTTCTTTTCCAGCAGGTCTTCGCGGATCTTGAGCCCCTTGTAAAAGGTGACCTGCCGCCATTCCAGCATCCGGCAGCCGCAAAGCGCGAACATCATGACGGCGCAGCAGACGCCGTACAGGGCAAAACGTCTCATTCCTCCATTTCCTTCCGGCGCGGGCCGGTCACGAAATACATTTTCATGCCGCCCTTGCCTTTCACGTTGAGTTCACCGCGCTCGAAAAGCGCATAATGTTCCCCGATTTCGGCGCGGGCCGCCTCGGAGATGTTGATTTTCATCGGTTCGGAATTCTGTTCCATGCGGCAGGCCGTGTTGATCGTATCCCCGAACACGTCGTAGATGTATTTTTTGATGCCGACGACGCCGCCGACCACCCGGCCGGAGTGGATGCCGATCCGCACCTGCCAGCGCAGTTCCCTGCCGGCGTTGCGTTCCTCCAGGAACCGGATCATGCCGAGCGCCGCATCGACGATGTTGCGGGCGTGCCGGCCGGTGCCGGAATTCATGCCGCTCACGGCGAGATAGGCGTCTCCGATGGTCTTGATCCGTTCGCAGCCGTTCCGCTCGACGATCAGGTCGAACCCGGTGAAGATCTCGTTCAGCTCATCGATCAGCACCTTCGGGTCGAGCTCGGCGGAGAGGTTCGTGAAGCCGACGATATCGGCAAACGCCACGGTCACATGCTCGAACATCTCGGGCGAGGTCTTTCCGGTGCGTTTCAGGTCCTCGGCGACGCGAACCGGCAGGATATTCAGCAGCAGCCGGTCGGATTTCTCCTTTTCGCGCTTGATGGCGCGGTACGCTTCGGAGAGTTCCTCATTCTGCTTTTCGATCTTCTCGAACGCCTCCTTGAGCTGCCGGGTCATGCTGTTGAACGCGGAGGAGAAATCCCCCATGAAATCGACCTTCTGCTCGAAATCCCCTCCGGCGATCCGCTGGGTTTTCCAGGTCAGATGGCGCAGATTGCCCTGAAGAGTCTTCAACTGCTGGAGCGCCTCAAGCTTCCCCTTTCCGATCGTGAAATCGAGGTTGCCGCGCGCAACGGAAGAGATTCCGGCCGAAAGTGTTCCATATTCCGCAATCAGGCTGTTCACATAACCGGCGAGCTGCCGGAGTTCGTCCTGCGGATGATCCGGCGGCAGCTCGACCGGAGCGGCCGGCCGCCCGTTGAGCAGCGAATAGACCGCTTCGCTCAGCCGGTCCAGATACGTTTCGTTCACTTCCAGCATGGGTGCGGCTCAGCGGTTCGATTTCGCTTCAAAGCGGCAGATCCGGTCTCCGAGGCACCAGCAGTCGACCTCCCGGACATTGAACGGCCGTCCGAAAAATTCACCGAGGATTCCGCTCAGGAACCCTTCGTCGTACGTGCAGATCGTCTCATCCGAAATCGGCAGCCCGGAGCAGTCGAGGTCTTCGGCCACGGTGATCGTGAACTCCCCGTTTTCCGGCTCGGTCCGCTCGAAGCGCAGAATCCCGATCCGGTATTCGCGCAGATCCTCCTGAAGACGCACGGTCAGTTCGTCGAAGTCGCGGCATCCCTCCAGGTTATGGCGGAAAAACTCTTCGCCCGCCTTCTTGCCCGCCTCGAAAAAAATACGGTCTGCTTCCGCCACGCCGTACTCCCGGATCAGCACGTCGCGCAACGTGAACTGCATCAGCCGGTAGACGGCCACATTCATCGTCATGCCGAGATTCGGACGGCCCTCGCCGATGTCGCCGAGCATCGACCAGTCGAACATCAGCTCCCTGCGTTCTTCCTTGAACATGTAATCCTCCCCGGATTGTAAGCAGACTTGTTTCCGGCAGGCAACTCCCCGACGCCCGCACGGGGATAACAATAGCATAAAAGGGGAAAATTGTCAATCCCGGCCCGGCATTCCCGCCGGAAAATCGGAAAATCCGATTGCATTGCATGTAAAACCGTGATATATTCTCACTTAATAATGAAAGTTAACAGGAGTCCCTCTGCCATGTCAAATGAATTGAAGCTCGAACGGCCGCTGGTCGTATTCGATATCGAAAGCACCGGAATCATGCCTCAGCGCGACCGCATCGTCGAAATCGCCGTGCTGAAAGTGTTCCCGGACGGCCGCACCCAGAATACCGTGCGGCGGCTGAATCCGGAAATGCCGATTCCGCCCGGGGCGACCGCGGTTCACGGCATCACCGACGACGATGTGAAGGAGTGCCCGGTCTTTTCGCTCATCGCCGAAAAACTCTTCAACTACATCGACGGCTGCGACCTCTGCGGCTACAACATCACCGGCTTCGACATTCCGATGCTCGAAGCGGAGTTCAAGCGCGCCGGCTTCGAATTCAAGGTGGATGACCGCAAGGTCGTCGACGTCTACAACATCTTCTGCAAACTCTACCCGCGCACGCTCTCGGCGGCCTATGAATTTTTCTGCGGCAAGGAGCTTGAAGGAGCCCACGGCGCGGCGGCCGATACTGCGGCGACCTTCGAGGTGCTGCTCGGCCAGTTCGCCAAACACCCGGAGCTGCCGCGCGATCCGGGCGGCCTCGCCGAATTCGGCGACCTGCTCGGCGCCGATGCGGTCGACCGGACCCGCCGGTTCAAATGGAGCGGCGACGAAGTCGTTGTCAATTTCGGCAAAAATGCAGGACGCACGCTGAAGGAGCTTGCGGCGAATGATCCGGGCTTTTTGCGCTGGATCGTGCGCAGTGATTTCTCCGAAGAGGTCAAGTCGATCGCAAACGACGCGCTTCTCGGCAAATTCCCGGTCAGGAAAACGACGCAGAATGAGTCGCAATCCGAGTCTTGAAAGCCTGATCTCCCTCCTGGACGATGAGGATGAGCACGTGGCGGTCAGCGCCATGGCCGAGCTTCTGGACCGTGAGCAGGAGCTCGGGGAAGTGCTCGCCGAACTGCAGGAAAGCGACGACGCGCTCGCACGGCGGCGCGCCCATCAGCTTCAGGCCGCCATCACGCTCCGGCGGCGGCGGCGGGAGTTCGCGGCAAAGCTCGACGCGCCGAAAGTCGATCTCATCGACGGACTGATCGACGTGCATCTGCAATGGTACGACAACGATTCGCGGCCGGGGCTGGTTCGGCTCTGGGAGGACTTCCGCACCGAAGCGCGGCGCTTTCCGCAGCGGACGCTCGAAAACCTCTCGTATTTCATGCGGAAATCCGGCTTCTCGGCCATGGCGGAAACCACGCTGCACCCGGAATATTACTGCATCGGCCCCGTGCTTGAAAACGGAGTCGGCGCCGGTTCGCTTCTGGCCGGGATCATCCTCGAAATCGCCGATCCGGCCTTCCGGATCAAGCTGGTCCGGGTCATGGGGGAATTCGCGCTCTACGACGGCGACGGGCGGCTTCTGCTGCCGGGCCGCAACTTTCAGGTCTGCGCGGCCCCCGGCATCGAGCATTGCGACTTCTGGGACCGGCGCATGCTGCTACGCTTCGCCTCGACCACCCTGTTCGCCGCGGCGGTCAACAGCGACAGCTTCCGCTATATCCTGACCATTGCGCAGGCGCTCTCCGGCACCGAAGGGGATGAATCGCTCGACTATATGCCCTACCCCTACTACCCGGCCGACGACGAGCCGGAAGAGCCGGAAAATTCCGAAGCGAATTGAGGCGCCGCCGAAAACGGCGCCCTTTCCCCGGCAAGTTCGCCCTCAGCGAGGCTCCTTCAGTATTTCAACCGATCCGACCGGAATCCTGTTCCGGGAGTCGCCGCCGTCATACGGCAGCGCGATTTCGGGATTTCCGTCCCGTCTGCCGACCGAGACCGACAGCGTATACCGCCCCGGCTTCACTGCCGGAGCGCGGGCATCGAGAGTGAGGCGGGAGACGTGCTTCGTCAGGGGCGTCCGGCCGGCGGGACCGACCGGCAGCCGGCGAAAATTCAAAGTTTCGTCGACAAGTACGCCGGCGATTCCGCCGCGTTCGTCCGTCAGCGTATAGGCCGGAAACAGATCCCGGTAAGGCGGAGCGACTCCGGCGTTTCCGGCCCGGATCGATATTTCGAACGGGACGCCGGGAACGATCCCGGCGGGAAACGTCAGCTCCGGAATCACAATCCGGTATCCGAGGCGGCGGTTGACGGCGCGGATCGTTTCGACATTTTCCCGCCATTCGATCTCCGGCCACCAGTGGATCGACAGATAACTGGCGTGGTACTCCTCCACGGAACGCAGCAGCGTTTCCCCGTTCCAGGAGCCGCTCTTCCGCGTGTTTCCGTAGTGCTCATGCTCGAGCACGACCGGCAGCTCCGGCCAGAATGCCCGGGCGAGTTCCGCATGGAAATACGCCTTTTCGCCGGGCTGGACCAGAATCGAGTCGTCGCGGAGGGATATCCCGCGCTCCCGGCAATAACGCATCAGCGGGAAATCGTCTCCGGGCGTCTCCGGGCCGATGACATCGTCCGAAATCACCAGCTGCGTATCCGGAAAATACTCTTTGTGCAGGTCGATGTGAATCCGCGCAAGCCGTTCATTCTCTTCCGGCTTCAGGCGCTGCGTCATCAGCGTATGCCCTTCGCCCCAGAGCCCGAAGGTGCCGACATCGATGAAGGCGACGTCGGGATTGCCGTTGTACCGCTCTCCGGCCGCCCGCAGAAAGTTGCGCAGCTTCGCAAGGTAAACCGGGTCGTCAAACACGGGGTCCGCCGCGGCGCCGTCCGGAGCGGGGCCGCCGGGAAATGTGTAACGCACCATCTTCGCCCCGGCCTGCTCCACCCAGCGCGGCGTCGCATACTCCAGCCAGTTTTCGGAGGTCGTGAAGCGGAAAGCCACCTTCTTGCCGCGGGAAATCCAGCGCTGGGCGGGCGTATCGACAAGCGACCAGCGGAAATCCCCCTCCGACGGCTCGAGGAAGGCCCAGGGAAGCCGCAGATAGACGACGGAACACCCCTCGAACCACTCCAGCGTATCCGACGGCTCGAGCTTCGACCCGTAATGCTCCGTCAGATTCGAATAGAAATGCATGGTCCAGCCCATTCCCGGATTCAGCAGCGCCCTGCCGTGATCCCGCAGCGCCACCGTCACCGGCTCCGCGGCGAACGGCAGAAGCGGGCAGCAGATCAGGGCAAGCAGGGCGATCGCGCGGACTGTCTTCATATTTTTCCTTTCCGGCCGGCTGAAACCGGCCAATTGTCCGCACGTATTATGCCGCGCCAAGCCCGGGCTGTCAAGCGTGAAACGGGAAAAAGGCGAAAAAAAGTCCGTACATCTCCGGATGTTCAATCTGAGCCCATCAGTCTCCATATTTCACTGCGACGGGTGTAATCGCTCCAAAAAGCCCGGCCGCCGGTGAGCGGCAGATTCCCCTGGTGGTCGTAGAAGCTGCTGACGCTGCCGTTGGCCTTGAGCCGGTTCAGCCAGATCCGCACACCATCCATATGGTTTTCGAGCCCGGGATCGTCTGCGACCAGGGCCGTGTAGTTCGATGCCTTGCCCGCAGCCTTGACGATTTTTTCGAGCTTCTGGTAAAACCAGTTGTCATTCTGCTTCCAGCCGGCCCAGTAATAGAGGCCTTCAAAACCGATGGTCCGGTAGGAGGGTTCCCACTTCGTCCACTTCCGATCGTTCGGACAGCGTGCGATCTTCTGGGCATCGCTGCCGACCACGGGACAATCGCCGTCCCACTGGGCGTAGCAGCCGACAATCTTGCCGAGTGCGCCGCCGCTCCAGTCCCACGAAAGAGGCTGTGTCACGAAGTAGCCGTCGTAGTCCGAGGCGTACATGCCGACATAGACGCCGATCTGTTTGAGATTGTTCAGGCACTGCGTATTTTTGGCAGCCGAACGCGCCTTATTCAGAGCCGGAAGCAACATGGCGGCAAGAATGGCGATGATGTGTATTAGAACAAATGAATCTTGAGTCATAACGTATTTATTATGAATGATTTATTTTAACTTTATCCATCGTTATAATGATTCGTTATTTTAGGCCGTTTTACACAGAAAAAACTCTTGATCCATAGTGAAATGCCGCATGTAAAGCAAGTGAACGCAAGTTCTGATTTGAAGCCGAATTTGTGGTTTCGGCATGAAGGGAAAAACGACGTAGTTTTTCCCTTCGGACGAGGAAGTTTAGTTGAGTTTTCCCGTCATTGGGAGTAATGATGACGGGAAAACTCAACACCAACCAATACGGAGGTAGCAATGAAGCAGAAACGACGCGCACGAGGAACGGGACGGGTATATAAAGAAAATGGAGTCTACTTACTCCAGTATACGACGAAGGATCACAAACGCAAGGCAATGATCCTGCGGGATGAAAGCGGTGCGAAAATCACGGAGGAACGGCGTGCGGAAGCCGCCGCCCGTGATTTCTTGGAACGGCAGAAACAACTTCGGGATATCGAAACCCGAGAAGAGTATCTGGAAGAAAAAGCTAAGCTGAAAAAGCTGAAAGCCCGTTTGACGATCACTCTGGATGATGCGTTCGAGCTGGCCCAGCAGAAACCGCACAGTCGCTCCGCTTCGGAACAGGTCTTACGAGTATCTCAACGCTATTGGATCGACTTTGTATCTTTTTTGAAAGACAACTATCAGTTGAAAACACTGGACGAAGTGGAACGCGCACACGCGGAGGCGTATATTTCCCATATCCGGAAGAACGGGCGCTGGAATCGGACAATCAGTTATAACAAGAAACGCTGTCCGCAACGGAAGAAGTTCAAAGATTATGAGTTCGGCGGAAACTTGAGCGCCACCACTTTGAACCGTTACCAGATGACTTGCAAAGCGGTTTTTACATTTCTGCTTCCGGATCTGGGATATTCGTTGGAAGAAAATCCATTCTACTTCATCAAACCACTGAAACTGGCCCCGGCGGAACGAGAAATTTTCTCAGAAGAGGAACTGGAACTGATTTTCAAAAATCCCTCGCCGCTGATGCGGGGCCTGTTCACGATCGGTATCACCTGCGGTCTGAGGCTTGGAGATGTCGCCACACTCCGCTGGCAGGAAATCGAAGGGTATTCCCCCAACCTGTGTGAGCCGGATTTCTATCATCATGAGATCAATCGGATCACTCGCAAAACCAAAACAGAAGTTCATATTCCGATTGAACGGGAACTTGCCGACTATCTGCGGGAACAATATGAAGTTTCCGGTCAGGGAGAATATATCCTGCCGGAAGCCGCGAAGATGTATCTGGAACACCAAAATGTATTGAATTGCAGGATTCTCAGTTATCTCCATTCTTTAGGCATCCAGACACAACGTTCAATTCCGGGACGAACCCGGAAACAGAGCGTGAAGGATTTTCATTCACTTCGGCATTGCTTCTGTTATTATGCCGGGATGCGTGGGGTTCCACTTCCAGTGGTACAGAGTATCGTCGGACACCTGACCGCCAGCATGACGCGACATTACCAGAGTCATGCGGACAAAAAGGCCAGAATGCAGGGGCTTGCCTTAATGAGAGGATTGACGACCGGAGGAAACGACTCTTTTGGAACTTCAAACGGAATTGGAACCGGGAATATCCTGCGTCAACGGCTGCTGGAATATATTCATACGGCTTCAGACATGGAAATCCTGAAACTGAATGTGCTGATCGCTCAGATCGCGGACTCAGCCAAGACTCCACAGCTGCAGGAGCCAAAATTGCTTGAAACCGTTGTGAATGAGTAGGAGAAAATCAAAGTATCATAATATGGAAATTGCCAATAGGCAGTCTATGAGAGACTTGATATTATGACGCGATGCGTTATATTGTATTCAGGAATTAGAACATATGATAAATGGATTCAAAGACAAAGAAACAGAGAAAATATACGACGGCAAACGTTCAGCGAAGTTGCCCGGAGATATTCAAGAAGCGGCGCGTCGAAAACTGAAAATGCTGCATAATGCTGTCGATGTGCTTGATTTAAGGAGTCCTCCGGGAAACCGTCTGGAAGCATTGGAGGGACGACCGGGATTTTTCAGCATACGAATCAATGTCCAATGGCGTATTACGTTCAGATGGAATGATGGTGCTGAAGAAGTAAAGATAGAAGATTATCATTAATGGAGAAAAATATAATGGCAAACGAAGAAAAATACTTGAAGCCGGTACATCCCGGCGAAGTCTTGAATATGGAATATCTGCAACCACTGAAGTTGTCGCAAAACAAGCTGGCGCGCGATATTGGCGTACCGCCTCGTCGGATCAATCAGATTGTGCACGGCAAACGGGCGATTACAGCAGATACAGCCATGAGACTAAGTCGCTATTTCGGTACGTCAGCGCAATTCTGGCTGGGGCTCCAAGCGGACTATGAACTTGATTTACTTGTTTACTCCGAACGTACCGGAGGCAAAAGCAAGTTCGATTTTATCAAGGCTTTTCGTCCCGCTGCGGCTCTAGTATAGACAAAAGTTGACTCGAAAAATATTTTTAGGTATGCGGAAGCCGGCGACAAACTTGGAGCAGGTGCCGTTTTTGACTTGGATGAATGTAGAATAATCTGGCATCTAATGCCTGAGCTTCAACGCTTGACAAAAAAGAGTATACAGTTATATTTCCGGTAACCACCTGAAGAAAGGAGGTCGGCAGATGATTTGGCTGAAACTCGTTTGGAAGCTGTTCAAGCTTGGTTTGAAGTCGAAACGGAGTGGCAAGGCAGTTCAGTGGGTCACCCTCTACCAGCTGGCACTGGACGGACTGTCGGAAACGTTGCAGAAAGCCGCACCTCCGGGCACTACCGTCCTGACTGCCATAGACGGTTTGCAGGAATATATGCCCGCTGCTCAGAAGCTCATAGACCATCCTCCCGATGGAAAATTCGATGCGGAAAATCCGAACCGGGCAGTATATCTGATGGCAGAATCCCTCGAAACCGGAATTACCCGAAACTTTCTGATTTCCGCCCGTACCCTGCAGCAGTTTGATGAACTTTCCAAAGATCCCGCTTTCACGGGAGAACAGAAAGAAAAGCTGGCGCAGATGTGCGTCAACTCCTATCTGGTGGGGTTATTGGCTCCCGTCATGCAGCTCGATATTTTTGAACGCGAACTAGACGATTTGCTGCTGGAAACCCGCTGCAAAACCCGTGAGGAGATCAGCCAGAAACTGCAGGACTCCAACCTCGACCAGAAGCTTTTGGAGCAGGCGGTGGATATCCTCAAGCAACTCCAAGCCAAGGACATTGAAAAATCATGCGGTGATGTGGCCGCCTTGGATCGTCACATTCACCGGTTGCACCGCGCATACAATGACATCGACAACTGGGCGACGGTTCCCGACTGTGTGGATGCGATTGCGGACATGCTGCGAGAAGATGAGTTGCAGGAAAACGGAAATTCGAAAAAGTTCCTGCCGGAGAGTTTGCGGGTCAATATCCAGCGGCGCCTGCGGGAAGCACAGGCGGAATCCCGGCGTGCCGCCAACGCGGACTTCTACCGGACGATCGACATTGCCACAGAAGCCGCTGCCGAATATGACCGGTACACGGCAGGGCAATACCTGAAGGAATTTAACTGTATCGCCTCGCCCCATGACAACCTTCGCCGTGTCCGAAAGAAGCGGGAAGTTTAGAGCTGGTTCAGAATCTATCACAAAAAATCAGGAAATTTTTTGGGCTCATTTCACTCATGATCATGTGATATGAGCTCATTTTTTCAGAAAAGTTCAGAAACGTACTCCTATATTTTGGCCGATCCCCGGATCCAGTCGTAAAAAACGGAACCAAGAAAGGAAAAGCCAAAATGAAAGCACTCATTCCGATCCCCCAAGCGGCCATGATGGCCGCAGCCACTCTGTTGCAGCAGTATATTCCCGACCTGACACCGCAACGCCTGGAAACCTTGCTCACGGAAAACCGCAACGAAGGAAATATCCCCGAACTCAGCCGGAAGCTCACCCGCAGCGAATGCGCGCAAATTCTTGGCGTATCGATCAACTCCGTGAACCGTTACATCAAGAACGGCCGCTTGAAAGCGGTCCATATCAGCCCGCGCCTGCTCCGAATCGATCCGGAGAGCGTCAAAGACCTGCTGACGAACGGCATCCCGGAGGATGAGGTCATCATTCCGAAGTGTTGCAGGAAGGCAGGTGACCAATGAAAAACGGAGCTTTCATTCCCCCGGAAATTCTGGAACGGGAGGACCTGCCGCCGCACATCAAACTGGTCTACGGACGGGTATCGGTCCTGATCGGTAAAGGCGAGTCAGCGGTCCTGACCACGGATGAGCTTGCCCGTCAGTGCGGGCTTTCGCGGCGCCAGGCGGCGAAAGCACTGCCGTATCTGGCGGAGCTGAAGCTAGTTCAGCCGCACGAATCGCTGGCTGGACATGGATTGCTCCGGGTTTTCCGGAAAGTTCAGCCCGGACCGCCGCAGGAAAAATCTCCGGCGAAGAAACAGTAACCCTGCCGCATTAAGACGGTGTTCCGAACCGACAGATCGGAACGCCGGTTTTTCTATGGACCTGCAGATTTCAACCGAAAAATTGAAATTTTCTCCGGAAACGCTCCGCGAGCTTGCCGCATGTCGCAAGAACTCGGAGGCGGCAGTTTACACCTGCCTGCAGAAGCTCATCGACGATGCCGAGAAGTTTCGCAAATTTCACCGGAAACGACACGAGAAAGCATTACAGCGGAGCATACAATGGGGAGCGGAGTACAATGCTTACCTGCAAAAGCATCTTGCGACAGGTCTCAAACTGAAAACCGCTCGAACTGCCGCCCGAAGGGATTTCATAGCCGCCCATCCACGTCCGAAAAACGCGGACGACCTTATCCGTGCGAATGAATTTCCCGGTCTCTCCCGGCCCGCAATCAGGCAATATCACAAGGCGTATTTAGAATCACTACTTGCTGGTCGCAGAAAACCATGAGTTCTGAGAATATCAGTCAGCTTGTCGGTGACGAAAGCTGTAGTGTACAGTGTCACCACGATCACCTCTCAATGCAGCCATCAAAGCTTCATATCCCATTGCTGCTCAAGATGCGTTTTCCTCAACACGTCCATGAAGTAGTAGATGCCACCGTACTCTCTATGGCGGTTAACTCTTCGCAGATAGCAATGGTATTTTCGAGCCGTTCGTCGGTATGTTTCAACACCTGCGATACGAGCGGCTAATTGCTCTTTCCAGCAGCGGTTCGGTGAGAGCAATTGCTTTGGAGGCATGCTGTGATGTCCGGCACCGCCGTCGTTCAACGATACGAATTTTACAGTATGACTGGTTCGGATCAGCCGTATCGCGCAGCCGCAAACATCAGATCCGGATCATCTGGATGCGCGCCAAAAAAACAGAAATTTTTTCGGAGTCATATTATAATATCCTTCTTTGTTCATTTTGCAGCTCATGAGTTCTTTGATTCGCGGATAAAACCATCATCTTGTTCATCCACGTTGGCGGTCCTCAGGTCGCGGAAGAGTTCCAAGGCGTTTTTCATACCTCCACAGAAGATCCAGACTGTACACACCGTACCAAGCACTATGCTGAACATGATGTAGCAATACCAGTAAACTCTCCACCAAGATCCCGGAATCTCCCTGAAAAAGCTCAATACGCAGCCTACGACAAAGATGAAATACCAGAGCATTGTCCAGCAGAAGGTGCCATAGAAGATGAACTTCTCAAATTTCGTGAAACCTTTGCCGATCCCGATCAGATGCGCAAGGGAGAATTTCTTATTTTCGCTAGGCTGATCGGCTTCGGTCTGCTCAGTCTCAAGTGCATATTTTCCCCGGTGCAGGAGCTGGTCCATGTTGAACGGCCTCCTTTTGCCCAGAAGAGAAACCAACACATAACCGGCGATGGCTAGAAGCATGGTCAAAAAATAAATCCACTGACTGTTGACAGGAAATTTTTCCCCGCCGAAGAAATGAGGCCAAGATTGCTGAAGCACGATTCCACCGAGTCCGAACATAGTACCGATCAACATCGCCGTCCATGCTCCGGCGGTACTGCCGTACTTCCAATAAAGTCCACCTAAGATCACCGCGCCCGCGCCACCGAGATAAATCGCTCCGGTAATGGCAAAGTACATCAGGATGTAATCCTTGAGTGGAAACAACATGCTGAAGGAGAAACCGAAAATGGCGACGCCGACGCTACTGAGCCGCAGAAGAAGAAGATGTGTTTTCGGCTCAAAAGGCCGTCTTCGCAGAGGCGTGATGACATCCTGAACCAAAATCGTGCCCCACGAATGTATATAGGTGTCGTCATTGCTGATCGCACAACAGATCACCAATGCAGCAAAGAGTCCGAATAATCCTGTCGGCAGTATGTGCGACAGGAACAAGGGAACCGTCATCTGAAAGCGGATTTGGGGATCGGTAATATGATTGATGCTCTCCTGAATCGGCGCAGCAAGCGCGGCGAATTTATCTAGGTGAAAGACGCTGTAGGCGATCAGGGGAACGATGAGCAGACACATGTTACTGGCCAATCCCCGCCACTGTCCGATCACGTTGGCCATGACCGCTTCGTGCGGTGTTCGCGCTGCGGCACCATACCCGGAGCCCCCCTGCCAGGATTTGATCCCGTAGACATTGCCGAAAATGCCGATCAGAAAGAACCAGATGCTGAATTCTCCGGTCGCGCTTCCGGCAAATGGATTGATGAGCGACATTCCGGAAGCGGGTGTGACTTCCAGTCCAGCAAAAATGTCTCCCCAGCTGAACCGCCCGAGGAGAAAAAGCGTTACCACTACGAAAATGAGCATCAGCGCCGCGCCCTGCAGAAAATCGGTCACCATAATGCTGATCATTCCACCGGAACAGACAACGAAAACTGCAATGGAGAGATAGGCCAACATCACCGCCGGAAAGGTCTGGATCGCGAGGCCACCTAGAATGAACTCCGTCGGCAGTCCGAGAAAATAGATGATAACTCTTGCTGTGATCGCCGGGAAAATCCCATAGTTGAGAATGCCGGAGAACCAGCAAAGTGTCCCAGCAAACAACCGGAAGTTCCGGCTATAACGCGCCTCCAGAAACTGTGCTAGCGTCAACGCCCGGGTTTGCCGGAAACGGTAAATTGCGAACCCGGTAAGACTTATCACCAGACTGACCGGAGCACTCATCTTCGCCCACCACTGCGGCGGCAATCCGGTGGAATAGGTCATCTCCCATACCGCTACCAATGTAATAGCTCCCGCGAAACTAGACGAGACCGTAAGTAAATATCGCCCTGCTAGCCGGTTGGCGGCAAGAAAATCGGCAGTCGAACGCATATAGCGCTTGGCATACCAAGTAATTCCGATGATGATGCCGAGGAAGAGAATAATAATTCCCCAATCGAGCGGGGCAGCCCTCATGCTTTGCCTCCTTTCATTAGTGTCCACAGAAGCGCTAGTGCAATCACCGCATTGGTCCAACCGGAATAGATGCTGTTTGCACCGCCTTCATAGCGGTCTCCCCCACCCCACGTTCCAGTGAAGAAATCGTACATTCCACGCCAGCAGCCGCGGAATGCCGGATCATCCGAATCATCCTGAATGGCGAGAATGGTATCGAGCAGCTTTGTAAACATCCCATTCCCCGGGTGAAAGACAAGCGCTGTGAAAAACCAATTGTCTGTGTAGATGAGGTCAGCGATGCCCTTGCCACCGGGCGCTTCGCAGTGCTCGCTCGGCAACGTACCCCGGTACGGATCGGCCATGGTGCAAAGCCGGACAAGCAACCGCTTCGCTTCTTCGCGGAAGAATCGTCTGCCGTCGATTTGCGCTGCGATCGAAACAGCCAGGAGTGCATAGGCGTGTTCGCTCGCACTCTGCTTCTCAAGGGAAGGAGCAACCTGACGGAAATACTCTTCCGCGGCATCACCCCTGCCGGAGAGAATCAGTGCCACTGCGGCGGGCGCGCCCCAGTGGGGCTGGCGCGGTTCTCCGAAGAAGCACCGCTCCGGATCCGGCCAGCGGCCGTGTTCGAGTGGTGCTGAACTTGTCATGCAGCGCGCAAGTCCGGCCTGAAGCTTCTCCGCACTTTTTCGGCCGAGTTCAATCAACTTGTAACGGCGGTCGAGTTTGGGAAAACGCATTCCAATTACGGTCTGGATCGCACTGTTCCAGCCATTGTCGTCAAACCAGAATTCGCGACCGTTGACCGCGCTGTGCCAATTCCAGAGGCCGTTGCAGAGAAGGCCACTGCGGTTAAAGAGATAACGGAGGATGTTTTCGCCGGTTCCGGTGTACGATCGGTCACTGAAATACTCCCCAGCGAGCAGAAAGAGAAGCGCCGTCTCGAAATTGCAGTCGGGACGCCGATGCTCAAGAACAGCGTATCCGCCATGTTCGGTCATAACGGGGAAAGACTCGCGGATTTTATCTGCGGCTTCGTTTCCTTCGAACCGAACGATCCGTTCCGCCACGCCCCAAGAGCCGTCGGCGGGATCCATAATACCGGAAGCAGTGAACCAGGCAAGATTCTTCCTGATGGCGTTTTCGATTATTTCTCGCGACACCATGCGGCCACCTCCTCTACATCCAAAGTACCGACGGCGAGACAGCGGTCGCAACAGCCGTAATAAATAAAATAGCGGTCACCGAAACGAACTGCCCCGTTGGTATAGACCACATTGGAGACGAATCCGTGCCGCTCGAAATCGAGCTCCGGCGTCAGGATCGGCTCTTCCTGAAATTTGATGATTTTGCGCGGATCGTCGCGGTCAAGCAACATCACGCCGAGGGAATACTTTCCGCTGTTGTCCTTGCCGTGCCAGAAGAGGAGCCACCCATATGGCGTCTCCAGCGGCGGTGCGCCGATTCCGAGTTTATTTTCGTACCAGGAACCATCTTTTGTTTCCAAGATGCAGCTCATATCCTCCCAATGGACGAGGTCGGAGCTGAAGGAGCCCCACATGTTCGGCATCGGTCGATGGAAGAGAAAATAGCGTCCTCCGATCTTCCCAGGCAGAAAGCCGCTGGTGCGCTGTTCGAACTGCTTCATCAAAAGTCCGTGACGGGTAAAGGTTTTGAAATCCTTCGTCGTCGCATAGGCGAGCCGGTCTCCGGTGTAGCCGAAGCGGGACATGGTAACATAGACGATATAGTAGGTATCACCGATTTTGCTGATGCGAGGGTCTTCACAGCCGAACTCACACCAGGGATCGGTCGTATTCCGGTCGAAGATTGGAATATCCAACCGTTCGGCAATATCGAATCCGTTTTCGGAAACAGCAAGCCCGAGTCGGGTCACAGGACATTTGATCTCCGGAGTGCGCATATCCTCACCCTCGGCCCGGTAAAGGAGATAGACTTTTCCGTCATAAACCGCCGCCGCAGCGTTGGAAACATTGAGATTTTCCCAACGATTTCCGTTGGGGAGGAGGATGGGATTCTTTTCGTAACGTTTGAGTTTCAGGATCATAATTCACTATCTGTTAAAGAGTTGATTGAGATATGCAGGATAATTTTCGCCATCCATCCTTCCGGGATTGGCACCGCCGATACCGAGGGTAATGCTATCTCCAAAGCAGACCAGTCGAACCGGACGAAGCTGGTGGCACTGGAAGGTATCGAACAACTGCTGCGCGATCGCCCGGTAACCGGCGGCTACCGGGTGAACACCATCTTCTGTCCTGCCATTGGCGGGATTCCGGAGGTAGCTTGCGACATTTTCGCCGATTTGGCCGTTCGTTTCGAAATTTTGGGCCACATCCACCAGGATTACTCCTTTGCTCTCGGCCAGTCTGCGAACCGCCTGGTTATAGAGGTCCACCTTTTCCTGAGGCGTCTGATTGCCGAAAAACGACTGTGGATGCCGTTTCAGGACATACGGAGTGTAACAGGGCGGAATCGTCATCAGGATCACCTTGGCGTTCGCGGACTGAATCCGGTCCACCAGTTTTCCGAGATTATCAATCGCCTTTTTCAGAGAGAGTGCATTACCGGAATTCAGCATGTCATTAGTTCCGGCCAGCAAAATCACCGTATCCGGCTTCCGACTCAAGACGTCACGCTCCAGCCGGGTAAGCAGATCCGCGGTGTTGTTGCCGCTAATTCCGGCATTGATGATCGTAATCGGCGGAAGCTTCCGCCAACAGACCGTCCCGAAAGCCTCCGGCGTGGCATAGCGTTCGACTTTCAGTCTTGCCCAAGCGGCGCTGGTCCAGCGGGACGCGGGTTCATCGTAGCGGCGCGGACGGTTACGGCAGGCGTTCATCCTCATCTTATCGCCAGGCGGCAGCTGTGAAAGAGGAATCTCGAAAGAAATATGAAATTCCTTCTTCTCCGGAACCATTCGTGTGGAAACCTTCACATCTCTCAATTTTCCCGCGTCGAGATCGCCCGCCGCGTTCGCTGCAACCCGCATGAGCTTCTTCGAGGCAGGATCGTAAAAATAAAGCTCAACACTGTCAGCGGAGTGAACCCACTCGCCCGACTGCGGGATGATCGTATCGAAATCGGGTTCGGAACAGACAAAGTCGAATCGAGCCTTTTTCCCCTCCCGGCGGATAGCGAGTCTGGTCGCCGGAAGGGCCGGTTTCAGGTTCACCGGTTCACGGAAATCCGTGATTTCTCCTGGAACCGTCACTGGTTCGGGAAAGGGCGCGAGTTCATTTGCCGCCTCTGCCATCGCTGTCTCCCCGGTCAGAATTCCCGCGTCAGTCGCCGAGAAGGCTTCAAGTTTAAGTGTGAGCTTGCGACCCTGAAGGACATTGGCAACCAGGGCGCTGACGATGCACTCTCCGTTCCAATTCGTCGGAGCGTAGCGGGTGAGATCCAACAATACCTTTTCCTCGGCTTCCTTTTGGATCCAGTTGCCGAGCTTGACCTGTTGATCGGGGGCGCGGCCCGTGCCATATTCGGGCGTTTTCCAGGTATATTCTGTCATACCGAGGTCGAGGGCAACCCGCTTTACAAAAACGCCCCCAACTTTATAATCGATCAGAATTCCAGCAAAAGCTGGTGCCCAGCTCTTGCGCCTCTCAATACAGTAACGCGTCGCGATATCGCTCGCGGCGTCGAAGCGAAGATAGCGAACGTTCTTGAACTCAAAACCGGCGGCAGAATAATTCCACTGCGTTTCTGGACGCTCTTTCAGCTTCGCGGTCAACGTCAGCGTCTCAAGATCGGCGTTTTCCTCCTGTCCACCGCCCAATACGACCGCGGCGACGGCCGCATGCTCGACCGGTGTCCTTGTCGCGGCCGGGCGCACGATCAGCGGAATCCGGGGAAGCGGCACTTCCTTCGTCCCAGTAATTTCGACATCGGCGGCGGCGAGCGTTCCCACTGCGTTTTCCACCTTCCACGCATAGCGTCCGGCGCGGGCGAGTTCCGGAATGGTGAATTCAGTACTAGCGGTACTCATTACCAGCTGCGAATCCGAGTAGAGTGAAAAGGCCGCACCGAAAGGCATTCCGGGAATCCGCACAGTGTCGCCTGGAGATATGCGAGCAGGAAGCTGCAACGCGAACTCCCGCTTCTCTGCCGGTTTCAATCCGGCCTTGAAATTTCCTCCGATGCGGAGAATGGCGAACGCCCGCCCGTTCTCCCGGAACAGTCCCCTGAATTCGGCGTTTTCAAGGGCCCCGAGTTCCTTCCCCTCCGGCAGTGCGATTGCAATATCGAGTTTTTTTCTGGATGTGTTTTTTCCGGTCACCTGATCGGCGCCATAGGCGGTTTCGACCGCGATTCCGGGAAGTGTGGGCAGCCACATCTGGGTTGGCAATTCGTCCACCGCCAGGATCACCGCGCCGGAATCAGAAGCCGATACGACGGAAAGCAGGTTTTCCCGTAGCGGAATCGTATTTTCTTTTCCCATAAGATGATGGTTGACTGTCCGGGAGAGCCGCCAGCCATGCATCCGCCATGCCTCCATCTGCTGTTTTTCGGTGAAGATCTCCTTGAAGCCGACCGGGTTGATCAAGTCATTGCGCCAGAGAAACTCCTTCGCCGCAGGGAGCGGAAACGGCTTGCCGGGATTTCCCGACGGAATCAACGAATAAAGCGTTGATCCGCCACGCGCCAGTTCGAATCCAAGTACCTTCGAAGCCGGATTCTCCAGCATGGAGCCGGGAACAATCCGTACCGGAACAGTCCGGAACATCTCACGCATTGCACCCAGAAAAGGACTTTTGATCGTGATAAAATCGGGCTCCACTGCCGATAGCCCGGCGCATTCGATATGCGGTAACAATCCGAGCCCTAGGCAGATATTGGTGTAATAGGGATCGCTCCTACCCCAGTAACAGGGAATGACGCGGTGATCGGGATCAAGTTTTTCCTGAAGCTTGCCGCCCCAGATCCGCGCGCCGACCAGCGCCGGATTGTTGCGGAAGGCGTCCAGCGCCATCTCGGCAATCCCGCTGTCGGCGATGGGATTGGACTTAAAGTTGAAAGAAACGCCGCCCTTGCCGTATTTTTCGGCGAGACCGCGCATATAACAATAGAAGTTCTGCCACTGATACCCCTGGTCGACCGTACCATGCTTCCAGTCGATCAGCGGAGCTCCGCCATGGCCGCCGTCGAGGTAGACGTAGTCGATGCCATATTTCTTCACCATGGCGTCATACTGTTCCGTGAGTTTCGCCAGCCCGGCAGAATCGCTCAACCGGCGCTGAAAGGAGAGCTCCACACCGGGATAACTGTTGAATATCTGTCCACGGCGATTCCTGGAGATGGCCGCACTGGGAAACTCTCGGTAGAAGTCAGAATCGGGAGCGATCGTCCAAAGCCAGGTATAAAGCGCCACTTTGATACGCGGTGAGAGCGCCTTGAGCTCTTTAATTAGTTCGATATATTCCGTATCCTTCGTCCATGCCCCCCAGATGTTACGGAAACGCTCCTTTTCGCCGAAGTCGCCCCAGATGAAGGGTTGGTTCAGGACCACCATGATGTCGCCGCGTTCCGTCATTGCGAGGAGCTGGCGCACCTGCTTTACCGCGTTGCCGGTGAATTCGGGGCGCACCCAGATTTGAGCAAGAACATCTGCCATCCACGCGGGACGCTTGATTTCCCCATAGGCCTGAACAACATCCGGCAACGCACGATAGGAGGCGAGATATTCCATCTCATGCCCACTGAAGAAGAGAAGTTTCGACTCATAGGAGACCACTTCGGAACCGTGGAGCGGCAGCGTGGCCGCCGGAAGCCGGATCCCGTCGGGATAATAGATTAGTACATTGCTCGGCTCGTAGATGTAGGCGCAGTGGACCGGCCAGCTGAAACGGTCGTTGACCCGGTAACGGAGCAGTGCGACCGAGTCTCGGCCATCCGCCTCGAACGCCGCGACTGCATGTGAAACACCGGAACCGGACTGCCGCGTGGGTAACTTTACATCGGCCAACCGCACCCGGGGGCTGTACCAGGGATCGCTACCGGAAAGAATTAGCTTACTACGGCGCTCCACCGGGAATATCAGCCGCTCGGAGGGAGTGACGAACCGGAACTTCTTGCCCGAAGCGTGGAACCGGATCTCCTTCGAAAGCTCCGAAACGGCAAAACGGTAGTGTTTTTCAATCACCAACGCAGGATCAAAGGAGGCGGCGCAACGGAATATGATTTCGTTTTCCTCCTGCTTCACCTCCTTAACCCGGTCGTAAAAGCCGTCAGCATTGCTGTCGCGCTCCAGAACTTGGACGGAGTAAAGCGTACGCAGCGAATCGACCAAGATTCGTCCTGACTTGAGGTCGGCGATCCCGAAAAGTTCGCCGTTCTTCCGGGAGAACATGTAGCGTTTTCCCTCCGACTCGATTGTCAGCAAATCAGCCGTCGGAGGGCGAATAGCATCACTTTGCGGTTCGATCTGCTGAATCCGCCCGGATCGCTTAAAGCGATCGAATTCGGCGGAATCGGTAAGATTAACATCAGCAGTCGCCCGTGTTCCTGATTTTCCGGTCAGCGTGTAACGGAATAACTGAAGCTGGACACCGTCGGAAGCTGCGGGTACGCTCATCATCACCATGTCGATGCCTGGAAGTCCGACGTTAAAAGGCAGTACTTCACTTTTTGCTCCATTTACAAGAAGCGTAAACCGGCGGGCGGCATTGTCGCATTCGAGGGTGAGTTCCGCTTGACTCCCGGAAACCGGGAACAGTTTCCGGTATTCACTTTGGGCATAATACCCGATTTCACGATCATCTCCTTTACCGCGAAGAACAATCCGGGCGGCGGTCGCGGTGTTTTCCTTCTGAACGAGGATGTTGCATTCGAAGTCTTTGCCGACGGGCAGTTCAAAACCGGCAGTCAGGGAGAGTTTTTCCCCGTCAGCCATTCCGAGAGGACGCCCCAAATATCCTGGCGTGTTCTGTCCACCGATGACGATTCCGCCTTTGGAGACGGCAGCTTTGCTTGGCGTATCCGAGAATTCCAATTGAATACCGCGAAGCGTCATGGCGCTTTCGATGAAGGGCGGCGTCATGGTAATTCTGACCTCCTCGGCCTTTGCGCTGAGTTCCCGTCCGGCGACCCGGTACAGGGTCTTCACTTGTTCTGTGGGAGGATGCAGCAAATCCACCGGAGTCCAATCTTGCCCTGTCCTCACTTCAACCAGAGCGGATTCAAAATTGGCGGAAGGCGCGGCATTGGCCGTCAGGATCAGCTTTCGCAGATAGCTGGGTTTCTCGGGAGTGACCGTCAGAACCACCTTTTCCGTAAAAGCGGGGAACGTGAGATCCTGTGTGTTGCCCGGTTTCAGCAAGAGCTCTGGCGACCCGCCCTGCGGTAGCGGCGTCACCGTCAACGCAAATGTGGTAAGCGTCCCCAGAAAAGTCAAGAAAAAAAGCCTTTGCTTCATACGAGATCCATCCCTTTGCTGTAAATTTCTTTCATGACCTTCCTTTTTCAATCCCCGATTTCAAAGGAATACAAACTGTCAATGGTGGCATAAACGCCCTTGATATAATAGAGACGAAGTATTTCGGTCTTGGGTCCGCCCGGCTCTACGTGACCATCCATGTAAAGGATGTTGGCCTGCCGGGAATGGCGCGGGTGGATTTTGTAATTCGGGTCCTTGCCGGTCATATAGATGACGTGGCTCTGATTCCACTCATTGTCCGTGAAACCTTTGGCGATATATCCGGAAAAGGCTTTCGAAATGGAATCCGTCAGGAACAGCGATTTGCCGTAATCGGATCCTTTTTTTACATTCATCGGCGTCAAAGCGAAATCGTACACTCCAGCCATTCCGAAGGTGAGACTGCTCCACATCCAATAGTCGACATGGTCCTCGGCATACAACCCGGGCTTCACCTTGTTGGGCGAATAGGCAGGGCACATCAAAGCGCTATAGTTGCTGATATAACCATTATTGTGGAGAAGCCGCCCCCATGTGCTGTTGGGCGCAGTGGCACGCGGCCAGAATCCCTCGAAGTCGTCAGAGTAGGCCATCAGCGGTGTGAAACTTTGTTTGAGATTGTTGATGCAAGCCGTAGCGCGTGCTTTTTCTCGCGACTTATTCAACACGGGCAGCAGTATCCCCGCCAGAATCGCGATGATCGCAATCACGACAAGAAGCTCAATCAGAGTGAATGGAGTACACATCATACTGGGTATGTGAAGTTTCCGTGTGCAGATTACCATGATGTAAGTCCTTTTTGTGAAATGAATTTATTCGGTTTCTAGCGGCAAAATTGTTCTGTTTGCTCTTCTTGGCTTCGTTCATTTGTATTGTTGTGGGATTCGCGGGGAAAATACATTTTCCCAATACCTCCATTTCTTAACTCTGCGCCTGGCTTTCTTTTCCAGTGAGGGATGCCCTTGCTGCCCGCAACGGAGGGCTGGCCCTTTTTTTGCAGGGCAGTATGTTCAGTTTTACATATCCGGATTATGCGCAATCGCGGTTATATTGTGACATATTCATCAAGAGGTGCGACCTATGTAAGACGTAATAAGTGTTTCATCTCTTTTTTCCTTCTTTCAAGTCTTTGGGCAACGTGGAAACTATATGGTGAAGCGCTTCACTATTCGTGGCCAAAAAGTTCATTCGACTCTGCAACAGGACTCTCGGACGATCATACATGGTTCAAAAAAGAAATTTTCCACCTCCTCTCCGTCAATCATTTTGAGCAGCAATTCTGCAGTTTTCGCTCCGCGTTCGAAAGTGGGCTGACCTACCGAAGTCAGAGCGGGCAGGGAGATTTTACCAAGATCGAGTCCATCAATTCCAACCACGGAGAGATCGCGCGGGAGTTTCCAGCCAGCGGCATTGGCGGTGCGGATCAATGCGACCGCGGCGATATCGCTCTCCACCACGACGGCGGTGGGACGCTCCGGGAGATTACGGATCCAATCAAACAGGGTAACTCCCAGTTCGAAATCATAGGATGTCAATTTCCCAAAGGTCGGACAGGAATCCGTTCCAAGGACAGAGAGTAGTCCGGCCCGGCGTGGGGATATCTCCGGCCCGGCGTAGGCTATTTTCCGGTGTCCGAGGCCCACAAGATAGCGTGAGGCCATTTCACCAATGGCGAAAGCATTGATATCGACCGCCGGAATTCCCGGAAAGGGGCGGGTCATCGTAATTATCGGAATGTGTTTTTCCAAAAACGGTTGTCCCGTGGATGAAAAATCAACGAGCCAATCGCCTGAAAAAGCAGCCACCCCGTCCACACGTCTCTGCAGCAGATAGGAACATTTGGCTTTTAATTCTTTCTCATTGCTGTAGGACGCGAGCAACAGGCCATAATCGCGTTTACTCAGAACATATTCCAGTCCCTGAAGAATGTCTGGATAGAAGGAGCTGGCGAATTCTTGTTCCTCCAGCAGTACACCGACCATGAAGGTGCGCCCGCAACTCAAACCGCGCGCACCAATGTTAGGTAAATAGCCGAGCTTTTCAGCCGAAGCAAGAATCCGTTTTCGTGTTTCGTGGCCCACCTTGTTGACGCCGGAACCGGAGAGCACATAAGAAACCGTACTCATCCCAACGCCTGCATCATTGGCAATATCCCTCAATGTAATCGACATAATCCTAATTCCATATTCCATTCTTTTAGTGAAGCGCTTCACTTACTTTAATTATATCACAAAAAAATGGTTTGTCAAGAGTCAAGTCATATTTTTCGAATCTTTGTTTGAGTTGTTTGAGTAAGAAAGTTGAAAATTGATTACAAGAATATCTTTCCCTCAGGTGAAGATCAAAAAATCACGTATTATTACCTTCGTGTAATCAGGATAGTCCTATTCGTTATCAGCTCTGGCGGTCGTAAGGCCGCCAGAGCCAGTTGTGTTTTAACATCACGGAGGTACTTTTGAAAACACTTTTTGTAACGGGAAGACGCAACACTGGTCCAGCAGTTCAGAGATTCTGAAGCTCGGATCCCGACAAAACAGACAGCAGGCATATTCCCGGCATACCATTCTCCGAATTTCGGTACAAATTCTTCAAAGGTCATATTCGCCGTATAGAACGGGAAATAAGACTCTTCACCGATCGCGCACTCTGGTTTCTCTCGAATCCATTCTTTCCTCTTTTCCCAGGCAATCCATTCCGGCTCGAAAACGCTGACCGCATTCACAGTACGCATGGGGAGACAACACCAGTAAAGTTCAATGACATCAGCATAAAGCCCTGCCATTTCCTTGATATGTTCGATTGTCAGTTTATACTGGCATTCCCAGTCGATGAACAGCAAACCGAACTTTCGTTTTCGTTTCCGGGCTTCTGCCGCACAGAGGTGAAACATCACCGTACTGTCTTTCCCTCCAGAAAAAGAGAGATAAATCCGCTCGAAATGATCGAAAATGAGAGAAATTCGTTTTTGCGCGGCCTGCAATACGGTACAACCCAACCAGGTCTTCTGCTTTTTTATCCCGATATGGGGAAACGGATGGATCGTCATTTCAAGCAGCTTTCAAATATTTTGCTCCTGTTCCCGTTCACACAGATACCGGTAGAGTTTCCCACAGACGATATCGAACTCGTTCTGCGCGACATCATCATCAGGATCAAGCAGAGGGCCTTCCGTTTCGTTCACATTCGCCATGAAAAGCTCATGAGGCGTCATCTGGGCTTCCGGACTTCTCGGATCAGCGACGGCATGCATCACCAATATTTCTCCCAGCCAATTGAGATTCCGACAGTACAATTCCTGCTTACTGTCCGATAAATTCTCCAAATGTTTATCCAACCAGAAATCGGTGAACAATTCCTGAAGAAAGTTTATTACTTCCTCTTCCCGCTCTGCATTTCCTCCGAATGACCAATCCGAAAAATCCAATGACACTATAGAACCTCCTTCCATTCCGGCTAAATTTTGCGATATTATATTATAATTTCTGTATTTTTGCAATCAGCCCATAAAAATTTCATGCTATTTATTCTACCGGCATAATCCTGCACGCGAGCAGTTCGCCGCAGATACAGTGTACGCGCTCCGCTTCCATGCTGCCGAACAACGCCTCCATCGACTCGTCGGAAGCGAGCTGTACCATTCCAATCTCACAGATAAATTGGAGTGACAGAAAATCCTTCGAGGCTTCAATATGTGTAACCATCGCCCAGGAGAGCAGATAGTTCCTGTTCTCCGTGGTGAGTTTAAAGCGCGGAAGCAGCGCTTCCCCCATGCTCATGGTAAACCATTTCTTCATATTTTTTGCTCCTTTCGATTGACTTTTTCCGTTAAACTTTTATTTTGTTATGCAGAGGGCGATCCATTCCCCCTATGGATCAATCCGAGTCCTCTTGCCCGTCCGTTTGACCTTTCCGCAATCGGACGGGTATCTCATGATCAGAGATCGATCCCGCCCCGGTCTCTCGGATGTTCGCGCTCCCATTGTTCACGTTGGCGGTCGATTTCCTGTTGCTTTTCCCTGATTACCTTCTGGAGTTTCCTGAACTCTCCGACGGTCATGCTGTCGAGATTTCTGCCTGCGGAACTTGGAAGGAGTCCGCTTTCGATGTTTCGCCGGACAGCGTTCTTCATCATCCAACTGGCCGGATCGTGGAAGGTGATCCGGTCGATGAGTTCCGAGGCTTCCCGCCAACTGATTCCCTCCGGAATCTTTTTAAGCCGCCCCTCCTCATGAAGTTCCCGAAGTGTGCGCGACTGCCAATCCGCCATCGGGTTGCGGCGGCGTTCTTCGGCCAGCTTCTGCTGTTGTTCCTGCTCCCGAAGTTGTTCAAGCAGTTTTTCAGCTTCTTCCCGGTCCGGCTCCGGGGGCCACTCTTTCAGAAGTCCAGCCGCTGCAAACGACTTCAACTCATCCATCTGCCGGTCCGTGGCCGGGCCGACCTCCAGCCGATGCTCATAGGCGGCGTATTCCGCTTTCGCTTTGATCTTGCGGTTCTGAAGTTCCAACCATTCCAAAGGCTCCAGTGACTTTTCATCCGCAACGTTACAGTCGTATTTCATATAAATGGCATTCCGGACCTTGGCCTTGTGAGCCTCGCTCGGATTCCATTCTTTCATCCAGCCCGGCAGTTTTTCAAAAGCCGTCCGCTGGTCATAGACAGTAATCCGCCGAAACAGTTCCTCACGTTTCGATTCATAGTACAGCTTCCGGCCGGGATCGACCGGCTGTCCCTCATCGCCGGGATGGAGGCCGAGTTTCCTGCGTATCTCCTCGATTTTCAGGTTACGCTCATGAATATCCAGCACCTCTTCAATTTTCATCCAATCCGGAAGTTCTATAATTGAGGGCGGTTCTCTATGGGAATTGCGCCGCAGCTCAATCTCTTCCTGGAATATCGGTTCCAGCCTGGACGGCTTTATTCTGTTCTTAACGTATGCTTTCCACTTTTCATCGAAGTCCTGCCACTTCCATTTCCATTGCGCTTCCGCTTCATACCTCCTCTGACGCGCTGCTACTTCGACGAGCTGCTGAACCTCTTCCACCGCTCGCTCCCGCCAGTTGCACAATTCCGCCGGAATCGCCTCCGGTTTCAGCCCGGCGGCGCGGCGCTTTTGCTGCGCCGCCGCGAACGCCTCTTCCTCCGGCCACAGCCGGAATCCGGCTTCCACATGCTGCTTCTCATAAACAGCCCTGCGGGAGGCGAGCAGTTCCTCCCACTGCTTCTGCGCTTCGCGCCAGAACATCCGGAGCTCCTGCTGTTTCTGCTCATCCATATAGGCTTTCCAGTTGACCAGTGACTCCGGCATCGGCTGCGGAAACTCTCCACTCCGGCGCCGGAGCTCCTGTTCAGTATGATAACGGTATTCTTTGTCCCAGAGCCGGAACGGAACTTTGAAACCGAGTTCCGCATGGTACGCTTTGCGGGCGGTGCAGTGTGCGGCCCATTCGGCATCGGCTTTCTCCCATGCCGTTTTCAGGCGCTTCGCCTCCTCCAGCCGCACTGTCAGAGCGGCGCGCGACTTTTTGGCTTCGGTACGCGCCGTATCTTCCCACTTCTCCAGCCAGGCGGGAAGCGGTTGCGGCGCTTTCCCACGGCGCTGCCGGGTTGTCTGCCGCTTCCGAAACGCGGCCTCCCGGTCGGTCAGTTCGAATGCCTCACCGCCGCCATGAAGTTCATGATATTGCTTGCGCTTTTCCACATAACCGGACCATGCGCCTTCAAACACGTTCCATTGCGCTTCGAGCTCCCGTTTGCGGGCCAGCTCCAAATTCTGCTGCCGTTCCGCTTCGCGTTCCCGTTCCCAGTCAGCCTGCGGCGACTCCTGCGGAACGGCTTCCGGTGCCTTGAACATGCCGGTTATCCTGCCCACGATCTTGCCGAGCAGACCGACCGCATGCTCTTCCACTTCGAAACGGGTATGCTCGTTGTAAAGCCGCTCCCGGTGCTGCCGCATCCGGCGGATTGCCGCAGTATCATTCAACATCATCTTGACCTTTCGCATTGCAGCTTTAGCGCGAGCAGCCATATCTCTATAGCTGAAGTCCGGAAGCAGTTCCGCTTTCCGCTCCCGGGCCGGTTCCGAAAGCGGCAGCATTGCTCCCTCCGAAATCTCCCGGTCGCGGATCAGATCATGGATACTCGCCCGTTTGCCGGTACGGTACGCGAGGCCGCGCTTCAGGTGTTCCTTGTCCGGGCAGTGAAGCGACATCTCCCGACGGCCGCGGCTCAGCGCCACATAGAACGCTTTCCGGTCCAGCGACTCGGCCGCCACCACGACGTTTTCGGCGGTTCG